>Ga0075439_12837_pt1 | contig 29201 bp, 27 predicted proteins | sample MintriSingleCell_FD_74264 | JGI IMG/M metagenome (GOLD analysis project Ga0075439, IMG submission 74264) | Marine eukaryotic communities from Monterey Bay, USA to study complex ecological interactions - Minidiscus trioculatus JGI Plate_4_G5... | ecosystem: Environmental > Aquatic > Marine >... | reverse complement strand
ATAGGCTAGATGGCGATGTCGATATCTATATGACAACTCAATATCTTTTAGGAAAACCGCATACCACCATATTCTCCAGAATCTGTAGATTATGATAGTATATCGGTTTTCTATGAAAGCATATGATCCGGCCGAGATATCGGTGTTGCCACTCGGCCTACGACCTTATTGCAAAATTGTGGTTGAGCTAAAAGGCCCTGGGTAGGGGGAGAGCTCCTAGATTTTCTGGGCGCATCAATGTGAACGTGGTGGCACAGCGAGGTGTGTCGGAGGTGTACACATGTTCGTGAATGGTTCAAATCATTCATATGGGTGCATACAACAATGCCAGAGTGAAGGACATTGGAATAACACACCACAAACACCCAATCTGACGTCATTACCCTATGGCTAGGATGGGGGCTTCGAATTCGAGATTTTCATGTGTGTTTTCTTTGAAATGTAACACACAAGTCTAGTTTCTCATTAGAAATGGAATGATGAGATCAAGTAGACCACTATTGAGGGTTTACTGATGGCGAAACGTCTAATTTTGTGTGAGTTACATTTTGTTAGTAAAAAAAGCTTAGGGTGTGATAGTTTAGTGGTTGGAAGAAAGCTTTCTCTTTGATAAGACGAGAGATAGAAAATGAACGACACCACATCATTCATCATTTTTTTACACTCCAAACCTCACAGCACTCTCATATTTTGTATTTACGTCGTTACGATGGCATCCGCTACCAAAGCCCTAGCGGCACCGTCCCTCGGTGTCAAAGACTTATATCTAATCGCTTACAATGCCCTGTGTTGTATTGGTTGGGCATATGTTCTTGTTATTGGATTACCCACACTCTTCAAATCAGTATCATTTTCAACATCAACAGGAGAATCATTGGTTAATGCATTAAAAATTGCTGGTAGTGAACTATACTCTGCAACTCCCGCTACGGCAGGATGGTCTGATGAATCATCTCCCAGTCTAGCATTCGTATTGACAATTGTTCAGAGTGCAGCCGTTATGGAAATTGTTCATGCGGTATTAGGTTTGGTTCGTAGTCCTGTGTTTGTTACAATGATGCAAGTTGGTAGTAGAATTGTAGCATTGCATATGGTAAATGCTAGTCCCAAGGCACAGAGTAAGTCTATTTATATCTGTATGAAACAAGGCTCATACATAAAATGTTGTCAGAAGTTATACTAACACTTGCTTTTTGATATTGATCACATGATATGTACATTTTATTTTATTTATTGCAGCACAATGGGGTGCGGCTCTTATGATCATCTCATGGGCTCTGGTTGAAGTTCCTCGTTATCTATTCTATGTCACTGCCATTGTTACCGGTGATGCGACCAAGGGAACGCCATATCCAATCTTTTGGTTGAGATACAGTCTATTTGCAATACTATACCCAACAGGAATTAGTGGTGAATTGTCTGTATTTATCAACTCATCCAAGTGTGATACCTTCCTATCACTTTTGGGCGACGATAAGAAAACAATCATGTATTGGTATGCAATGGCATTTCCTATTATTTACGCTCCTGGCGCTCTTCCCATGATATTTAACATGGCAGGTAATAGGAAGCGTGCATTCAAGAAACGATTTGCCAAACCTGCTCCACCACCAACTGGATTAGTTTGGCCTGTTACTGACATTAAGTCGAATGGTGCAGAAGTTCGATCATCAACTCCTACGGCAAAAGAAATACTAGCAGCAGCAATTGGTGCAGTTAATCCAGAGTTGGCAGAGAAGGTTCGTAATGAAAAGAAGTGGCGATTCGGCTATGTGAAGCATCTAATCAACATGGTCGAGGCACAGTGCAAATCACCTGAGGACGCGCTCAAGGTTGCCAATGCTGGATTGAACAAGGCATACACTACATTCCAATTCATTTCAAACGACGGCGGAACCACCCAATCTTTTGCTTCGGCCATGTCGGCAAAGAATGATACTAAATTTTGTACTGGATTTGTCAAGGGTGAACTACCCCCTCCCAAGGATAAGAAGTTGGAAATTGCATACAAGGGGAAACAGGTTTCGGGTGATGAATTAAAAGCACAGGTAAAGAAGTGGGTTGATTATGGAACTATTGAGCCAAGTGCTGGTGAGGCGATCATCAAGTGTTCAGAGAATCCACACTATATCGATATGAGCAATAAGTACTTCGTCTTGTTGGGTGCTGGATCGGCCATGGGACCATTTGAAGTTCTCATGCAGCTGGGTGCAAATGTCGTGGCTATTGATTTAGACAGGAATTTTATTTGGAAGCGATTGATTGAACGTGCAAGGAATTCATCTGGGTCTATTACATTCCCAATGAAGAAGAAACAGGAGGATTGTGCAAACGATGATGAGATGTATGCTAATTCTGGATGCAACCTCTTCACTGAAACACCCATCATTCGTGATTGGCTTGTTGATTTGTACCCCGGCAAGCCATTCACTGTTGGAAGTTATGCTTACCTCAATGGAGCATTACATGTACAAGTATCACTGGCTATGGATGCCATCTGTCGTGATATGTGTGAGATGAGGAAGAAGGGTACAGTAAGTCTTGCTTACCTTTGTACACCAACTGATTTGCATCTAATTCCAAAGGAGGCTCATGATGCTGCCAAGGCGAATTACAAGGAATTTGCAAAGAAACCATTCTGCATGTTGATGAAGCTCTTGGGAGGCAAGAAGTTTTTGAAGAAGAATGTTCGTGATCCAGTCTCTAGTGATACTGGTGGTGAATTTTACTATGTCGATGGAATCTCTGTTGCACAAGGACCTAATTATGCAATGGCTAAACGTATGCAACATTGGCGTGCAATCATTGCCCGCAGTAAGGGAGCAATTGTTTCATCGAACATTGCTCCTTCTACATCTACTGCATCTGTTACCCAAAACCGTACCTTTGCCTGGGCATACGAAGGAATGCCCTACTTTACACCATATGAAATATTTGCACCGGAAACATCGAAGTCAGTTATGATTGCAATCTTGTTCAACGATCTTAACAACCCTAAGAGTGTTGCAAACCCCAAAAATGTTCTTGCTAATCCCAATCAGCTCTTTTCTTCTGGATCATTCCATGGTGGGGTGTGGAGATGTGCATACACAATTGACAGTATCGGTGAAAGTAGTGTTCTACTTTACTTCTCAAGGGTTGCAAAACCATATGTGTTAACGTTGGGTGGTATTGGACTTGCTATCGGAGCCAAGTACTTTGGAGTTGTGTAAAGGAAGTGATGTATACTGCTATAATTGATGTGGAATGTGTAGGAGTTGTTATGAAGTATGGGCTACTCTTTTAAGGTGCTAAATACAAACAGTAAAGATACAAATAATTCTATTTGTTTACTGAGTTCAATGTCCTCCGTCTTTTAGGTTGCGCTTTGCGTCCGCTTCCAAACTAAAGGAAAATCTTCTTCTGAAAGATCGATATTAGCAAGTTCTTCATCACTCACATTAGTAGGTATATAGTCTCGCCATAACCTTGAGCATTTAGCTTCATTCGTCCATCTAACATCAGCAGGGACAAAATGTAAACCCAGTCCTCGCCGAGGACGATCTTTTGATCTATTCTTTCCACTGCCGTGCCAACATCTGCCGTGATGTATTGATATACCACCTGCTTTTAATCCTTTCATTGATATTATTTCTAATGTAGATTCGGGGTTGTTGATGCCTTCTAACTTGGCAGCTGAATATAATAACTTTCTATTCTCTGATTGGAAGAAACTAGAAGACGATCCGACTCGTCCATCGCCCCATTTATGTGAACCTTTTACATACTCTAATGGCCCTAGCTCATCATCCATGTCATCTAATGCTACCCAAACCGTTACAACATCATTTGGTGTAAACATAAAGTACGGAGAATCTCTGTGAAATACAAGTGGTGGTGCTCCAGGTGGCTTTGCCCAAACCTGATCTTGAGCTAATCGAGCACCTTGTTCCCATCCGGCAAGCTCTGCAACCATACGTCCAATTGATTGTGAAGTAGCAAGCTGTCTAAAGTCTTTATCACTTTTGTGTATATTTATAATCTGTAGTACTTTACTCTTCTGATTGGAATTACTATCACATCCAAGTGTTGATTTGCTGCTGGAGTTAAACTTTGGTACCTTGTCTGGAGACACTTGTCGATTGTATGTTCCCCTTAATACTTCCTCGAGACGTGATTGCAGCGTGGTAACAGTTTCATCATTTAAAGCATTGTTGAACACAACAAATCCATCAGTTGCAAACCTTTCGCGCATTGACTCTAATGAAATACCATCATGAGAGAGATTTACTACTGATGAATCCATATATTCATACGAATCACTTAGCGTCAGATAACTATACTAGGATTACACCTCTTGAGTATGTAATATATATAGCACACCCCAAATCCAATCACCAACAGTAAAGCATCAGCCAATAATAAGAGAGCCACATCAAGTAGTACAAGAAGAGCAAAAGTTGAAAGTAGATAGGATATGAGCAAAATTTTATGAGAGTATAACCGGTATCTTTTTTGCCCCTACATACGCATACCTCTTCTTCAACTCGTTGCCCCTAATAACAATGGCAATGTCTTCCAGAATATGTGGCGTCTTTGCCATCCTATACCACCTACTAATCTTGCCAGTGAATGGTTATATTATACCAATAGTCCATCACCGCCAATCCATAAGCGGCAGAGTAGGATACCACCCAATTTTATACTCATCAATAAAAAATGATAATGATGTATCATCTACTGCTGTTCCCAAGGCCCTTGGTACTAGTGGGGATTGGTCAGCATACCTTGATGAATCGAAGGGGTTAGTATTCTATTTTAATCCAAAAACTGGCGAGAGTACATGTAAGTTTATATGTTATAATTTTTACATGTAGGTATTTGTGTACCTTCCGAGTATATGTTATATTCGGTATAACATAATTAATTGCAATACACAGATTCTAACTAATGCATTTTATACTAAATATAGGGGAACCACCGACAAATACCAACTTTTCTGATATGCAAAAGAATATTGGTGCTGCTAAGAAGGTTGAAATGAGAGAAAGACTCAAGAGTTATTTAGAAGAAAGATTAAATGATTCTGCAACAGAATTCATGGATGGTATGGATGATATGCAGAAAGAAGAAGAGAATGCTAAAAATGATACCAAAACCAATAACAATAAGGTAACCACAAAGAAGAAAGCACCAGTTCAGAAAGAAACAGAGGATAGGGATATATTATCTCAATGGAAACAGTGGCAAGCACTGATTGATAACAAACGCGGTCAAATATACTACTATAATAAAACGACAAGGGAAAGTAGTTGGGAGAAACCTACTGGATTTCCTTCTTTCAAATTGAGTGCTTCTAAGAAGGTTGCAATGGAAGAGCAAAGGAAAAGGTATCTGGAGTGGCATAAAGAAGATACTGATAGTACCAAGGTTGAATCAAAGACGGGAAATGAACAATCGATATCAAACAGCAACCAACAACAAAAAAATGAACCCACGCCAGAAGTGACTAAATCCAATGCCTTGCCCATCGTCCAGCAAGGAGAATGGGAGGCCTTCTTTGACATTGATTCAGGTTTGGTCTTTTACTTTAATGAGTCAACAGACGAAACGACTTGGGACAAACCTTTCGACGACTTCCCAACTATTGTATGGGAAGATAATGTGCCAAAGGTGCTAGATTCTGGTTCTGGTAATATATCAATGGAGAGAGCTTTGGGTTATATCGGCATGGATGAATTGGCGGAGGCCACTGCAAAAGATGAATGGGAAGCTGCAAAGGCAAAGGAAAGAGAGAGAAAGCGGCTATTGAGGGAAGGAAAAGCAGAGTCGTCTAAATCCAGTGTAGAAGTATACGAAACAGCCAAGAAGAATGAACTTGAGAGAATAGATAAAGAGAAACAAATAGCAGCACAAAAGAAGGTTGAAGAAGACGAACGATTGAAGAAGCAACAACAAATTGAATTAGAGGCTGCAGAAGTTGCACAAAAGCAGATGGAAGAACAGCAGCGCCTCGAACGAGAACGGCTTGAGAAAGAACGTATAAAGGAGCAGATGAAGAAGGTGGCAGCACAAAAACAAAAGTCAGTTACACAAGCGAAGAAGCAGCCGGCACCACCAAAAGACAAACCAAGAATTACAGTTGATAAAGTCGAGACAATGGTTCAATGTTTGGCAGGTGAAGATGGATGTGTAGCTGGCCAGCGAAAAGCTAATACTCTCTATGAAGTTCTTAAGTGCTCACCAAAAGCAACTCGTTCTGAGTTAAAGAAGTCATACTTGTCAATGGCAAAGCAAACACATCCTGATGCTCTCCTTCAACTTGGAGTTACCAATACTGCCGAAGCAGAAAGAAAGTTTGCTCAAATATCAAAAGCTTGGAAGGTACTTGGTGATACTACATCAAGAAGACGATATGATCGTGAATTGAAAGCAAAAGGAATTTCCACCAAAGCAGGCAATGTTTTTGAAGCCTTTGTGATGAATGCTGCCAAGGCAATGGATTCAGCGCTGCCCAAATCAGAGAAGAGGTAAAAGAAGAAGGCTCAACGAGTTCTATGTATGTTGGATGGTGTTAGAGTTCTAATGTATATAATCTTTGTCTAGTGTTCGTACATATCTTCTTTGTTTGTGGCATATCTTATAGATATGTACGCATATATAAGCAAGTGAGAGGCGATAATTCCCCAGAACTATCGACTACCTTTGGAGTTAGGAGTATCAACCACCATGGCGCCCAGAGCATGGGAATAGATGGGGGTGTCACACTAACAAAAATGTTAGTAAGGATACCGGTCGAGCCCTCTCCTGAAGTTTTGAAGTTTTCCGTGAATTGTTTGTCCTGTTGCTACAAATTTGTTAGCAAGACTCAACAAAAATACATAAAACTTACGGAAAACCATCGGAAAACTTCAAAACTTCAGGAGAGGGCTCGACCGGTATCCTTTGCCACGAGTCACCCCCATCTATTCCCATGCCCAGAGGCACACAATCGAATGTTGCACGCAAGTGGGTTGGTATCCCGGTATCCTGAAAAAATCCTATCCACACAAATTATTGCAATACACAACCTCTTCACTACCGATTTATAGCATGTTTACTCTTAATCCTGGCGGAAGTAGCGGCTCATCATCATCAAGTGAAAGTGGTGGTAGTGGCTGGGCTGCATCGAAACCTATTTGCAAGTTCTTTGGTAAACTTGTGGGATACTTTGTCACGTTACGATTAGTACATGTTTATTGGGGAGATAGAGACTCTCCAAAGGCTATTCAGAACTAAGAAAGAAGAGTAGTATATTGTTAATCATACACATATTATTTCATATATATACAAAGAATAAGCATGGCTCTCACAGAAGAGCAGCGTAAGAGAATTGAGGCTCATAGAAAAAGAGCACTAGAAATAAGAAAAAAGAAAGAAGCAGAAAAGATAGAAGAGAATACAAGCAGTAGTGTGTTTGATGAAGGAGGGTTTGTACAGGAGAATAAGAAAAGAAAAATAGAGGATAATGGGGGTAAGAAGAGTACACCGCAAACAAAACAAAGTACCAACACCACCGATAACGATAGTGACACTGAGTCTCATGAGGATTTTGAGCTTAATGCAAGTCAGTATATATCGCAAACAGACGCTCAACGTTTGTATTGTGTACCAAAGGGTACTCTTGATGTATGTGCTTATATTGAAAAAGATAACCCACATAATAAGGGGTTTGCCAAAATGAAACTATATTTTCGGAAAGAAGTAAGGAAGAGAGCTCATAAACGATTTGGGGGTAAGCAGGGATTAATATTAGAGAGGGAAAAGCGGAGAAAGAAACGGAGCGCAAAGGACTTGGAGGAGTCTAAGAATATCTTTGGTTAGTAGTGAGGGATATATGCGGCAGATACCCTTATATAATCCTTTAAGGACTCTTTTCTGTACATCTTGTAGCAATATAATTGTAGTTTTGCGGTCTCCTTTGTATTGTTGCTGTATAATTGACATACGTAAAGCCTCGGCTGTTGATTTACCCCCTAATGCCTTACATCAGCGGTGACAACGCCACAGAATATTGCAATATGTACAATATCGGCTTTAAAGATTCAGTAATTAGAACTATTGAAAACATGTTAGTCCGATTTTTTTTTGTCTATACTTTATTGCAAACACATGTTGTATAATGTCTGCTATTCAAACAACTCAACAGCAGCAACTATATACACCACAATCAATTGAAGACTAAACTTCGATTCATCGATATGCTCAAGCTGCTACATTTTCCATCACACTTCTTGCGCTGGGATATAAACTACCTAATACTACTTGTCTTTTCAATATTTCTAAATTTTCTTTACCCTCTTGGAATGCTACCTCGGCCTCAGTTCTTTTTTGTTGAAGTTCATATATATTCATTAGATATTAAATGTTGATTTGTGTATTGTTTGTTCAGTATTATGTTTGGCCATCAACAGTATAAGTGTTTGGGTTTGTGTGGGAGCGTTAAAAAAATATATAAAAACAGAGGTTAGATAAGTTCAGAGGATAGAGATTGACTTTTCACAAACCATCCATCCAACAATCAATACAAACCTCCAAATAACCAGTCACACATATATACATATAAATCCACCGCATTCAACAACAAATCAAACTCGTACAGAACTTGAACATGCAAGGGAGGATACCAACCTCAATACATACCCAGTTAACGATCTATTCTTTTGAAATCCAATCTTTACTCGCCGTATTGAGTACTCTCGAAAATTATAATTATCAACCTTCTTGGCATTTCTCAGTAAAGATCTAAATAGGGATAAAGATGCTGCTGATGATATTGACATGATCTATTGTATTTGTTTAATAAATTATGATATAAAGAGGAGAGTAGATACTTCTTGCTTTGATGGATTACTACTTATCGTAGAGTTTTAGGAGAGTCTCAGAGAGGAGATCGAAGATCGTTTGATCGCCATATCTTTCTTGATATCTTTTTCATTTTATTGAGTTGAAGTAGTGTACTTAATGAGGCGGCAACTACTACTTAATACTCCTCCTCGATATACCAATAACATGTTATCAATAAGCTCCCCCAAGAGCGTTAGCTCGAGAAGAAGAGTATGTATATCGGCGGCCTGGATTGTATCTTTTGCTGTTCTCTCTTTCCTATCATTGCAACTAGTTGAAGGATTTGCATGTCGGCGCAACTTCATTGGCACTTCAATACTTGATACTGGTAATCGATCCCAATTGAAATTATATATGAATCTACCAGGGCAGGTTTCAAAGAAAGTTATCGTGACGGGGGCAGGTAAGTTTTATACTTGTGTTTGTTGCAATTGATTGCATATTGCATATCATATGATATGTTGCATTTCAACACTATATCTCAACATACTTCAATATTGATAATATATATATATTTAAATACAACACACAACTACAATGTTCATTGAATACAACAACAGCTGGAAGGACCGGGTCTCTTGTCTTCTCCCTTCTTGATAAAGACCCTCGGTTTGATGTCGTTGGTCTTGTTCGATCTGAGAAGAGTGCTAAGAAATTGGTTGACAAGACAAACTGTTTGTTAGAAGAAGTTGTTGTATGCGATGTTACACAAATGGAATTCAATAAGGCTGAAGATGAACGCGATTCTCATCCATGGCCTTATGCTTTAGACAATACAGAAGCGATGGTAATCTGTACCTCGGCGACACCCCAAATTAGCAAATTGTCATTAATCAAATCAATGTTGAAGATACCAACAAATATTCTTACTGGTAATAAAGCAATAAACTTCAGAGATCTGAAATTCAAATATAAAGCGGGTCAATATCCCGAGAAGGTAGATTATATTGGTCAGAGGAAGCAAATTGACCTTGCCAAGAAATTAGGAATCAAGCACATTGTATTGGTTAGTAGCATGGGAGTCTTAGATCCAAAGAACTTTTTGAATGAAATTGGAAAAGATAAAGATGGCAACTACGGTGACATCCTGATATGGAAACGAAAGGCTGAGAAGTATCTGTGTTTAAGTGGATTGCAATACACCATTATCCATCCAGGCGGCTTAGTGGACACAAAACCTTCAACGATGGAACTTGTACTAGATGTAGATGATACACTAATGAAAAGAGAAAAGAAGTCTATATCACGAGGAGATGTTGCAAACCTATGCGTAGCAGCTTTGACTGAAAGTGGTGATAGAAGTGTCTCATTTGATTGTGTAGGTCAAGAGGGAGAATCTATCAAGAGTGCAGAGGAGACGTTTAGCTCATTTCTGTCTACAGGAAAGACTGCTGACTATACACTCGGTCCAAAGGGTATGTAATATCTTTGTTACTAATGGAACGAAGAAGTGAAGTATTTGTCGTGTATCTGTACTTGTAGCAAGTAGTTTTACTTGTGATAAGTGTCTCATCAGATAAAGTTAGTGCACATTTGATGATTGTTCAGTTTCATTTGATCAGGTCTACTATACATTCAAGCTCACTTCTTTTTGTATTCTTCCTTAATATATTCATAAGTACATTCTTAATTTGTAGTAATTGCACTATATGATGAGAATAATCACATCTATTAATTTGTAGTAATCGCACACTTGCCAGAAGGAACTTTAGCTACACATGCTCGTGCTTTCCTTCCATTAACCTTCAATTCACATGTGCCACACTCTCCATTCTGACAGTTATATGATACCTTTACTCTTGCAGCCGCACATACTTGACTAATCTTTTGATCTACAACAGCTTTTGGTACTATATTTGGTATGTATAGTTATGTAAGCATACTTCAAAGTATCACATACATAAACAATGCATGAATAACTTACCTGCTTTGCCGTTGACTGTGACTTGGTCATTATACCTTGGTCCTCCCGACAAACCAGCATTTTGGACTTTGCCAAGAGAATCATCATTCTTAAATGCATCCATAAAACCATTGATTGATGTACTACTTGTTTGAATTGGTTGTGATTGAGGAATGTTGACAAATGCATTGCTTGTTGAGCACGAAATAATTGCAAATACAGTAGCGAGAGCCGCGTGACGATTAGATGATTGAATAGCCATACTGTATTGATAATACTTTAGTAATAATATGTAAGAGTGAGGGTATTGTGTCGATATATAAAGCAATAGAAGAGAGAGATAATAGTGTCATCACATTCATACTTACTTTAATCAATGACGCGGCAAGGATACCTTTGATAAAAAATACACAGATAAGCAGAGTGTATTTTTATCGACCACCGACGGCGGCCGACGTGACCATTATTGCAAGATGCTACTATCAAGCCGTCTATCGTTGTACATGTGCAGCTCTTATCATTACAATAGAAGGGCGCTAAGGTTGACGACGAAGTTGTTTGCAAAAAGACAGAAATCAAAAACCCCAGCGATACAAGATGTAATAGTCACACAATCATCAGTTATCAACACCACATTATCAGCACCATACAACAATTCTGAATCAATGGAACTTGTCGATAAACTACTGCAGCGTACATCTGAGATGATAGATCCACATTCAGCTAATGTAGTTGTCGTCATTAGTGGCAGCACTTGTTCATCGTGCATTTACAAATTATGTTACTGAGGATACTAATACACAAGATGTGATATCACAACAACAACAGTATCAAACTAAGTTAAAGCAGAGTAATTATATCGTATCTAATCAAACTAAGTCAAAGAAAGGATCAGTACAAGCAGTTTTAGGTATATCACCAGCAGTTCCACAAACTCAAATACAAATGGCTCGAAATCTTGCTCAAACAATAGGAATATCTCTAAAAGAAGTAAATACAACAGAAGGAGATGATGAAACATATGTTAAGAATGATGGATATGCATGCTATGTATGCAAGACACATTTATATTCCACACTAGAGTCTGTGGCAAATGAAGTAATGAAACAAGAACAAAATGTCATACTATATAATGGTACTAATGCAGAAGATAAACTGGACTCTACTCGAGTTGGTTTGATTGCTGCAAACAACTTTCAAGTACAATCTCCATTAGATAGAATTACAAAAAATCAAGTTAGACAGGCAGCAAAATACCTTGGACTACCAAATTGGAATGCTGCTGCCTCTCCTTGTTTGCGATCTAGACTGGCAATGGGTGTCATGGCAACTGAGAATCATCTGTTAGCTGTCGAGAAAGCAGAAAGTTTTATTAGAGAAGTATTACAATTAGACGAAACTGTTAATGCAAGAGTCAGAATGCTAGCAGGTAGCAAAGCAGTAGTGGAATTGGACAACTCTATAATATATCCCGAAATAGAAAGAGTATTGCAAGACAACCTCTTTGAAGAGAAGTGTATAAATGAATGGGGTTTCAATAGCTTCGGTGGCGTGAGAGCTTTTAAGACAGGCTCAGTTGCGGCTGCTGCAACAACTTCATTAGCTACTGCCGCATAATAACTTATACTGTAAAAAGACATTTAACATAGATTAGTAGCTTTTATACATAAAGAGGATACTTGTGAGCCATTGAATGGAAATCTACTTGCCTAGCTCGCTCACAGTATCCTTACAAACACAACAAATTGTCTATCACTACTGGCCAAAAAGAAAGTCAAATGGATTCTTCTGTGAGTCTGCAAAGTATGGGTGCTTGAAAATTCTCGAAAGAGACGGTCTGTCTTTTGGATTGGGTGATAGACATTGAGAGATAATTTCTGACAACAGTGGATCTGTGACCTTTATCAAGTTTGGCTCAAAAGTTGGAAGCTGCTCAGTGATTCTTTGAGCTGAGATTCCATCAAAGAAACCTCTTCCAGTAGATATCTCATATAGGAACATACCAAACGACCAAACATCATATGAGTACTCCAGACTGAATGACTCTGCCTCTCCATCAAGGAACGATGTAGCAAACTCAGGAGGGCATGCCTCTGGTGTGTAATCTACAGGAGCATTCTTTACTGGCATTGCGCTCTCTAAATCAATACCCTTGAATGATACTCCACCCTTTTGATCTTCTATTACTACAAAGTTTTCTGTCTTGAGATCATTCCAAACTAATCGAACAGAATGTAGAGCCTCGACACATCTTAATGCAGTTAGTGCACAATCCATGAGTAGTTCACCCTCTAATTTCCCTCCTACCTTGGGCATGAATGCCTTGACATCTGCCACACCGCGCTCCATTACTATTGCACTCTTATCAGGCATTTCACTACCCGCTAATGGTAGGAATTCTACACGCTTAATGAAACTGCCTCTCTTTAAAGCTCTTTCTACCTTTTGATAATTTGCTACTTCTCTCTTCATTGCTTCTGTATTTGATGAATATTTGATAGCAAGTGGATCTCCAATGGGTTTCCCTAGCGGTGAGGCTCGATATGCTGTTTGGATATAACTTCTACCGTTGATACTAGAGGTTGCCTCACCAGCAAGTAGATATTTTCCGTTACCAAGCGTATTGCCAGACAGATCCGGTAATGTGATACTCGATCTTGCATTAACTAATGATTGTGGTTTCTTCTTTTTCTTTTGTGAGGTAATCTGTTGTGATGCCGAATCAGATGCTGGCATAGTCATAGCGATGCCAAGTCTATACTTTGATCCTGATAATGTAGTAACAATCTTCTTTTCGACTGCTTGATCTGCATCCATCAGTGGACTCGTTACTATAGCATCACCATCAGGTATTGATGGATGGTTGGTAACCTTGCCAGATATTTGAACCTCGCCTTCATTAGTTCCTTTAATTGCAATCCACTCATCCAATACAGGCAAAACTTTTTGATTACCGGCAAATATCTGCCACGGCTTATCAGCTGCATCTTTTTTAACAGGAGTTAAGTTGACGGGCACTGTGTTTTCATCACTAAATCCTCTATCTTTCATTTCTTGAATAGTAACCTCTAACTCAGCCGCTCGTTGGGCGGCTAGCTCACTTGATTGTAATGCCAATTCCAATTGATTAATCTCTTCTAACGACTGTGCCAACTCTGCTTGAGTATTTTGCAATTCAGCCTTGGTTGCTTCTAATTCTAATTGTGTACTACCCAATTCATCCTTCGTATTATCCAAATCCTCCTCGAGTTGTATTACTTGCATTTGTAACTGTTGCTGTAGATTTTCTAGATTGGTAACTGCTGATTCAAGTGCACTTTCTAGAGACGACACAGCCGTTTGTGCTTGCATGAGTGCCTCATCTTTCAATTCTAGTGTTTTGAATAAGTCAACACTACTACCATTGATACTAGTCGTTTGGGATTGTGAAGTCTTTTTGTTATTATTCCATTGATACAGTGCAGTGGATGATGTCGCTGTCGGTATAATACTGTTATGTCTTCGTATTGTATTACACTGCCGTGGAGTAGTTTGTATAAGTGCATTTGATACTATTATTGTAGTGGATAGTAATACTAAATAGCAGTATATCATCATCCTTATATTATTGCAATACCTAACAAACAAACTGGTGGCAAGTATGTGTAGGAGATAAACGATACTTACTTGTGGAGTGGATATTATTAGGCTAGGAGTCAGTTGTTGTGAATTGCAACCGCGTCCTTCAAAAGCAGTACACACTATATCTTCCCCTTCTATAGCCAAATAAATACAAACATGCCGCTAATAAGCCACAGACGATATCATATCAATATGCCACATCCATAAAATCACTCCAACACAATGCAAATTGCAAGCAACAAGTAAGTTGTTGAAGTTTTCAGATTTCTCAAATTTCACTCTCGTGTTCTGTAGGAGTATACGTATACTCACAATGGGGGCATTATTAACGGGAGAGTGAAGAGTGAAGTAAACATATCAATTCGGCTTGAATAAGGAAAAAGTATAGACAATTGACATTTTTTTAATTGGTGTTGATCCGTGATGGTATCCTTTTCAGGCAAGATAGAGGAGTGAGACTCCAAGAGGTCAAAGAGAAAGCCTATGTCATGTGTTGTAGTTGTACAATTGTTTTGTATCATTTTAATCATTCTCTATGTTCACAACATCCACCTCTTGGTGTTTCTGATCATGTTCTTGTGCCACAACCGCCTCAGTCCAGGAATCTATTCGTTTGTATAAACGATTAATGATGGGTAATGCACAGAGCAAAGCTTGCAGAGCAGCAAATCCGGCCATGACGTACATGAATTTAAAAGAGGTAGCCGATGTATAATTCTCTACACCATTGATGTTATCATTACCATTTGATGGGGTGAACCAAGCTTCTGTTCGAATGTATAGAGATCTGGCTATGATATTAGCAATTCCACCTTGAACAAACTTGTTGATAGCATTGCCTAGGACTTTCCACTCTTCGGGGGCCAAACGATATGTTAACTCGTCTTGTGGAGGATTTCCAAAGATGTATCCAACTGAACCTATAGCATACGGAATGAATTGCCACCCGATACTGATCTTCTCTCCAGTTTCCTCGTATACACGACGAATACGATGATCAACTCCAACCATAGAGAGATAAACCAACACCCAGGCAATAGAACCGATACATATCTTATGTGAAGTTGAAAGATAGATATTTCTCTTCTGAAGCGAAGGATAAATATATTTGTTTGATACAATGCCAAGAACAAATACTGTTGAGGAGTTTGCGAAAACCATGTTAGATCCAGTCCAATACTTTGGATGATTCATTGCAAAGCTCATGGGGATCAGCGTATTACTCATCTGTTGTAGTGCAACATTGAAAGGTATGAAGAACCCCTGCACAGGTATAATAAGCAGCAATCGCAGGGCTGCAGTGACTAAATCGTCTCGAATCTTTCCTCCATTGCTTTCTTTGACCTTCGCAAAACCGGGAGGGCATAACACCATCTTGTCATCATCACTTTTTTTCTTCCAGCAAAACGTTGACTCTAGTGCTGCTCTTGCAGTTGCAAGATTGTCCTTTTGATTGATTTTCCTTACAATATAACGCTTCGTCCCAAACACAAATAAAGCAGATGCAAGAGTCAAACATACCAACATCGAACCAAATGAAGCAAGGACTTTGAAATTTGCTATCATTGAATATACAAGTTCTGCTGTCACTCCTCCTACTGCAAGCATTACAGTTGCCCATATAAAGTAGCTACTCAATCGATCTGAATGCTGTATTGGGTGGAATTGCTTTGCTCCAAAGATATCGCAGATTGTGTCGATACCGCCACTACCAATGGGATAGAGGACTTGCATTCCAACCCTTAGAAGCTGTACATTGAAAGTATCACCCAACAAATATGGCCAAGCACAAAGGAAGACTATCAATACTCCAGGGATAAAGAAACCAAAGAGGAGTAATAGAATGATCCAATAGTCCCCTGTTACAAAGTCTGCAAAAACAGCGACTACAAATGGCATCGTATTGGCCTGTGAGTAATCATAGTAACGTTAGTGATTAGTACATGCGGTTATTTGCAATGGCAATCATATGATAAAGCACAATACACAAACGCAGACTTTCCAGAGCTTGAGTGCTACTCTGGAATACATTAGCTTTAGCAGAAGAAAAGCCAGGGCTCCAATCCTTGTTATAGGCGCCTAAAAAGAATACAAAATATACACATGAGTATGTGACATAAGATGTGGTATGGAATGAAAGGAGAACACTTACCAGTTAAGAACCCAAGATTTATAAACACGAAGCCATAATATATACCACGTTCAACTGCACGAAGCAATAATAGTATCCACACACAATCTCGCATTGGATTGTCACAGAAGTGATATGTTATTCCTCTATTCTTCCACTCCAGAGATGAAGTTTGATTGATTATCATTGATGTTTCTTCCTCTTCATTATCATCTCCGATTTCTACCCCTCCTTCTTCTTCATTGATATGAGGCTGATCATTATTATTATCGTCGTCGTTTTGCATTGTCATTACTGGTCATTACAATACTAATGTTTTAGATACAGTAAATTTAGAAGCCTTTACTCTTCGTATCACTCGCTCAATTAGTAAAAGATTACATGCACTATTGTATTGCCAGAGCATTTCAAATTTCAAGAGCATACTAATTAGATACGATAGAGTAGAGTTGATGTTAGTAAGTGGGCTAATCTACACTTTTTGGCACGGCATTGCTTGGAGCCTTTGGGTTGTGATAGATCGCAAGGGACACCAACACGGAGAATATAGAGACATCATTACGGAACAGAGACAATAAACATATTGTTTGGCAAAAGATTTAGCATTAACACCCTTCAATTGATAGCGGTCCGTGACGGAGGTGTTGGAGAATCCATGTTTCTTTTGTGAGTGTTGTTTTGGCCATGGCTGGGAGTTGATATCATTCCATAATCCTCATCATTCCCTTTTATCCTTGTATTGATCTATCATATCTTCGTATTTATCACAATTCTTTTATTGGGTTGTAGGAAGAAGATACCGCACAGTAAAAAACAGTGTCAACATCATTATGTCAAACAATAGCAATCACATACCTCCAGCCATCCTATCATTTGTCAAATCATCTGAAGATAGTGACGAAGATGATGATAGGGCGTTGTTAATACCATCTTATGGCTCTTCTTTCAACCTTGCAGAAGATACAGAAGTCCTATTACCAAAATCGACATCACACTTTTCAAGTGCATCGAGCAACAGTAGAGGGGCTAGTAATAGTAGTGGTAGTAGAAGAGGTACAGGTAGTGACACTAAACATCACAGACGGAAACCATCAGGGAAAGGAGATTTCTTCGATTCATCACAATCTGCTCATACAAAATCATCAGGTGGATCACATCACTCCTCAAAGTCTAAAAGTAGTAACAAAGGAAGAAGACAGCGTATTACCTCACCAAAGATTGAACGACATGACATAATGCCTGAAAGGAGTTCAACTGGTGGAAATATACCAGTCAGGAAATCATCTTCCGCTTCCGACATGAGAGGACTATCACATCCCACATCTACTGATTCTACAGATCATGATAACATACGAACAAGCAAGTCTCAAACATCTATAAATACAATACACAGTGGTCATAGTTACAAAAGTCAAAAGAGTAATAGATCAGGAAAGAGTAGTACTGTACGTCGTCGGAATCAAAAGTTTAAAAGGCAAGAGAAACGACGTGAATGGGTGAAAAATTGGAGAAGAAGAAGATTCTTTGGTACCGTTATCCTCACAATTATTTATAGCATGTTATGTGCATACACATTATTAGTCACCCTAGGTCCACTTGCCTTGTATTACATGGATCCTGATTTGATGGATTGGTGTCCATACTTTTGGGATGATTTGATGAGCATCTTCTTGTACAGCATTATAACCTTTGTCAGTATCTCTACCAACCAATATAATTTGAGATTTGGGTGCACGTAATGTGTACTGTTCCATATGTTCTTATTATTTACAATGTCTAACAAATAATCCCCAAATCATTTCTACTTCTTCTGTATTATCAGTAGCAGTAGTGCGGGCAGAGTTTACACTATATGTTCTTTCAGTACTTGCCTTCGGCAAGATTAGATAATCTTACCAAGTTCTCTAAACTGATACCTCCGCTAACACCTGACATCTCCATTGTTTTATTGACAGCCTCTACAACCTGGTGGCTCTTGATCTCATTGTTCTTCAATGCCAACTCTGCACCATTCAGAGTACGCTCCTCCACCAAATCACGGCCCGTATGTACAATCTCTTGATTCCCAGGCACCAATTTGAGCATTGTCGGTGGTACCTCCACGTTCCCCTCCTTCTCTCCTCCAGCTTTGGCATTGGATAAATGAGCTTTTGATTCAATTTGTAGTTTCTTGGCAGCGATAACTCTGGCCGTATCCTCGGAGGCCGTATCCTTCTTTCCTCCATCTGCCGAGACCTTCTTGTCACCCGAGTCAGCAACACCATTGGTTGAGTTTGCCGCCAGGGCTTTTGCAAGACTTGCCTCCAATTCAGCAATGCGGATAGCATCCATCTCAAGGCGTTTCTCAAATTCATTAGCACGAGACATCTCCTTACTAAGTCTTTCCTCCAATTCGGTTACAAGAGTTTTCATTTGACACGCCTGTAAAGTAGATATTATGTGTGGGCAGTAATTGAAATAAGCGACATTATCATCATAAGACACAAACACAAATAACTAACCTTCTCTGAATCTTTTTCGGAGGTAGCGCCCAACATATCTACATCCTCCAATGAAGTTGCATCCGTCATCTCTAACTCCATCTCTTCCGATCCAGATCGAGGGATGACGATTTTCTTCGTCTTATCCTTCTCTACCTCACTAAGACATTTCTTTGCTATATCAAGCTTTTTGGATAGATAGTTGATGGTACTATCCTTACTACGTAATTCAATGATAATATCCTTTGCTACACCGAGATCCTTGGATAGAGTTGTAATATAGTCATTCATCCATAGGATCACAAAATTATAAATATCAATCAAAGATGTAAGAAGTTCAGTATCATCATTTCTACTCATTTTGATAGACAACTCTGGCATAATAATTGATGCAGATTTTAGAAATGCCTTACATTGTTCAGAGTGTACGAATGAGAGTATATCCATATCGTCTTCACCTAACTGCTTGTTATAAATAAGTAGAGAAAAGTAGAAACATAATGAGTACCAACATAAATAAAGAACACATATACTTCACAATACCACACTTACCAAAACATAATCTATAAAATTATACAACGGCTTTGTCTCGGGATATAAAGAACACAAGTGCTCTTTTGATGAAGACTTCTCAACTAACCGAGAGATAACTGTTTGCGACAGTAACACTAGTTGTAATCTCTTGTTTTTTTTAGGTTGTGTAATGTATTTGTTATACAAAACTGGGTAATCTTTTTCGGAAACATTACCATTTTCATCCGCTTCTACCATACTTTCACCATTTATGAATCCATGTAGAGTACCATCTTCTGCTGGTTTATCTGCAGCATCACCCAATGCATCACGTTTCGTTGGGCTAAAGTAAGTGATTCTTCTTGTTGATGGATCACGATGTGTCTGATTGAAGCCATTCTGCATAAGAATTTTTGTGAAATCATTCAGGGGCGTCATTGTAGTATATCTATATTATATTGGTATATTGAGGTGTGTTTGTTATTGTTAGAAGAACAACAAGGTACATGTGATTGCATAAAGACGGTGCACCTTAGATTAATCGATACCGCAGAATAGAGATGTAACAAAAACAGCACTAACCTTTGTCTACCTATGGATAATATTTCAATAATAATAATAATAATACTGCTACCAACACCTTGAATAATACTTCATATGTTTGTACTACTAATATCGACCTCTCTATAGAGGGAGTATTCTAATACCAATGGCCATCTACTCTCATGGAAAGTTTTAAGATTTAAGGACGGACAGGCGGCGATTTGCTAAGGTCAAGCAATCTGCGTCGACCATAATATTGACAAAACCTGCATGATATTAAACCATATTGCCAATTAAATACTATCCTATTCAACATGTCTTCTAATACAACAGATGATATTGACCTAGAGTCTATTAAAAAAAAAATGCAAGAAGCTGCCAACATTAAAGATAAAGAAGTTGCAAAAGATACCAATATTGATACTACAATTAAACCAGCCATAATTACTCCTCATACACAGACCTTTCACAACCACTCCACCGATAACCCATGTACTGAGACGGATTGCACAATATGCCATAGTTCACGCTATCTTTCCGTAGTATCCGACGAAAAGTACGAGCAACCAACAATTAGTATGAAACAATATCCATCTACACCACAACAGTTACAACAACTACAAAAAGAACATCAACTTGTTCATAATATACTTTATACATTTGCCGAGGGACCGGCAGAAGATCTACCCGGTGGAAAGAATAAGGTATGCCCTAAATGGACGAAACAGCAGAGTTTAGTCAATAGTGATGATGAACCAGGAAAAAGTAGTGGCGATGATGAAGAGGAAGAGGGTGGCAGTTCCGATGTTAATTCACACCCAATCTATGGACAGAAATATGATACTTCGAATATTCCTCAGTATGCAGTTATTTTTGCGGAAACAAAATTAACTGAGGCGGCATTACATTGCACAGGGAATATAGAACTATGGAGTTTATTAGTTGATAATGTAGTTGATTTTGCAAAACTTATCAGTAGTCCACAAAATCAAAAAAGTCACGATCATTCTTGGAAGAAAGTTGAAGGTCGAAGTGTTGAAGATATTATAGCAAATAAAGAGGCAAATTTGACAGTAGAAATAGATGAAAGCAGTGGTACAATTCATCGCATTAGATACCGAAAGTTCAAAAAAAGTATAAACATTGTAAGAGGAATGCTCACGGATCCTGAGTTTATGGACCATGCCAATGAAGTTGCTCGACATCTCAACGGGTTAGGGTTAAGAAAAGAAGATGTCAAGTCTTCGGATGACTTAACTAATGCTCTTTGTGACGTGAACTTACACAAGCCGCCGGGAGAGAGTGTTACACAAGAAGAATACAACAATAAAGTGAATACATTTATCAATGAGGTAAGATTATATTACGTCCATGTGCATATGAATTATTATTGCCATATGACTAACACATTTGTTCTTCTAATAGCGTATCATTGAACCATTAATTGGAATGGGTTTCGTATTTGTGTTTGTAGGAAAAAAGGCGGACGTATATTCAGAAATGAAACAAGGTTCATACACAGAGAAGGATACAATTACCGGTAATGTATTCAGGAAAATGGTGTCATTTGAAAATAGAAAGACAAAAACAGCTCAAGTTTTTGCAGAAGCAGCTGTAAAGAAGAAGAAAGAGCTTCGCAAGGAGATTGATAAACTTGATTCGGTTAAGGGTAATGCCCTTGGCACATCTAATCCTGGTTGGACGTCGTATATCCACCGGGAATTGGCTGATGAGACTGTTGGTGAAGATGGTTGTTACGAGGGAGATCACGAGAAGTTTACCAATAATCTAAACGCTGATAAACAGCGTCAAAGAGAGAAAGACGAGAAAGTCAAAAAGGAGTTAAAAGTAGAGGTAAGTGTCTTGTATATATGTGTGTCTCTTATTGTGAATTGTATTGTCAATTAAACAGTTTTGTGTAAACATAGCCAAATAGGCATGTATCTACAGCTCGGGCTATTATAAATAATCCTGTTATGATCGAGTTGTTTTTGGCGTGGGAGAAGAAGAATGCGGGTAATATGCGTGTTGGCGGAGCTCTAGAAGGGACCAAGGAGCTATATGGCAGTGTAAGGAAGCTCATGTCATGCCTACCAGAAGATCTTAGTACCTTGTCAAAACAAAAAGGTACAAAACGGGTAACTGCACTTTTGAGTACTGTGATGAAGGTGCTTTGTGTCCAGGACCACTTCTCAGATCGAACAGTAGATGCATCAAAGGGGCCACAATCATTTGACCAAGTAAGATACCATATACTTGAACTCTATCTGTATTGATTAATGCTCACCGCACACATATAACTCTCTCTTTAGTTCGCTTGGGATCACCTTCCATGCTATTACAAACATATGGATATCTCAAAAATTTATTCTGTTACCGATCTCTTACTTGAGATATTGAAATGTCGTTTGATCCATGTGGGATCTCATCAGATTGGCTCAAAGCATACTGCTGAATACGATGCTCAACTTGCCATCCCGCCAGTATTGGTATATGGTAACAAGTTTGGTACCAAGCCTCGAGATGGAAAGTCAATTCTACAGATCTATGAAGTGCAATACTTTCTAGCCTGTGGCAAGGCTTGTGGTGGCTTCAATGGTCGAGCATCACTAAAGGCATTGGAGGTACTTGTCTATAATTGTTTTGGAATATGCCCACAAGATGTATTCCCTTTTTCCAGCAGTTACAGTGCAACAAATCTAACATCCAGAAGAACCTTCTGGAACAAGACATTCACTCAGATATTAATCAAATTGGCAATTCGCTGCAAAGGTGCTGGTGATTATGAATGTGACGAGTGCTTCCTCAATCGTCATCCACTAACAAGATCAGGGGTGCACAATCATCATCAAAACAAGAGGTCATCTCATAACTTGTTGACATTTGGTTATGCAGAAAGTTTGTATATCGATTCATATATTGAACAATTGATAAAGGGAAATGCAGCTAGCTTGTGTGGAGGCTGCCACTTGGGCATTGAGACTAGAGCAGGTAACTAATTAGTATAAGTTTTGGTTTTATTTGTATTTCTTGTCTATTACACCTGGTTGGGCTAGGGATTCAGAATTAAATGAACATAAACATTCTGACTTTACTTTGAATATTGATCAATTGCAAAGGAATAAACAAGAGAAGAATGCTAATGTTGAGGATAATAATAATACGCCACAACAAAAGCGAAGACTTATATCCGACTCAACAAGAGTTGAAATCAATCTATTGAAGAAAACATCTAAAGATGTCCATGCTAATGCAAATGATAATGATGGAGGTGATGAAGACAAGGAGCAGTCAACAAAGAAGTACGAGAATCCAGATTATGATGATTCACCTTGCCATCTTACCCGTATACCCTTTCTTTTTCATTTGACACTGGAAGAATGTGATTTATCTCGAAGAATGGCAGTGTCTGTCCTATTAGGCGGGCTAATTGGCTATGAACGAAGAGCATCTGATCGTCCTGCGGGTATTAGAACAATGGCACTGGTATCATTAGGATCGTGCTTCTTTACTATCAGCAGTCAACTAGCGTTTAGGGATTCACCAATGACTTGGGATGCTAGGTAGTCGAGTGACCGCCTCGATTCCCAGCGGGGTAGGTTTCCTGGGTGCGGGCTTGATATGGAAGGGAAGCTTGAGTGATGGTAGTGGAGGCGAAGTTCATCAGGTTCATGGAATAACAACCGCAGCAAGGTAAGATTATAAAATGGTGTACAAGCATTCTCATCTCTTATCTATCTCTAACGCCCATGTCATTAACCTATCATATCTTTCAGTGTCTGGTTATCAGCTGCCATGGGATGTGGAGCCGGAGGTGCTTTATATGCAGTGTCAATTTATGCAGTAAGTCAACGTGTGTTGCACCCCACATGCTTACACTATTTGGAAGTTACTGATGTCTTGTGTTATCTCTTTTCTAGACGGCATTGGTCATTCTGGTGCTAAGATTTGGCCCTCGATTGTACTTTCAACATGATAAAGGATTTGAATATGACGACGACGAGGAGGAAGAGGAAGGAGACGAAGACACATCGGATACTGGGGATAGAAAGCATGTAAATGATGAGCCAGTGGAAGAGACAATAACGCAATCCGACACAACAACTCAACCACAACATTACGAAATGCAACACATGGGCGAAGTGAATGATACAGCGGGTTTGAAGAAAGACACAGTTCAACAATATGGTTCTACTGATATAGAACAAAACACTGCAGCTGTTGCCAGTCTACTGCATCAAGATCAGCTACGGCGCCAAGTTGAAAGAGTGAATCAACTAAGTGACAATGATGGCCAACCTTCGTTCTTATCTTGGCTGGCAAACTTGCTGCCTGGAGGAAACAAGGAGAGACAACAACCACCAAACCCATATCAAGAGATACATCGAGACCGTGAAGTAATGAAGATGATGAAGAGAAAGAAGAGCATGAGCAAGATAAAGAGCCGACCATCGTTCTGTACTTGAGACAAATATAGCAGCTATACTTTGTTAGGTAAGGTAAGAAGAGATGTTACGATTTCCATCATTTAGAATCTCTTCTTCTCAGTATGCAAACCATTCTATATCCTTCTTCCTCATTGTCAATTGATACATCTTCTGATAAAGCACCATACTTGGCCATTAAGTCAAAGCCACTACATCTAGCCAGTAAATCAATCTCCTGGAGTGTAAAGAGACGCATTGGAACAATCTCTTTGATACTACTCTTGCCATCTTTAGACATTTGTAGGAATAGTGGTGATGTATCTTCATCCTTTGGAATATCATTCACATCATTTACTGTCAGTGATAATCCCACTGTGAAGTGTCTTATCTGCTGTATTTCATCGAATACATCATTCTCATCTCCCCATATAATATCCAGCTTTCCATATTCCTTCTCTTCATCATCCTCTAGTGGTACACACCATCCATTTTTCGTCATCTCACCCATACAGAATGTTTCTCTTGGATGAGGAAGTTCTATAATAACAGTTCCGCCAGGTTTGATGATTGAATGAAGAGATGTTAGACATGAAATGATATCATCATTTGATAACAGGTGTTGCATCGAGCCAAGTAACAACCATGCACTATCAAGTATCTTTGTTGTATAGTCTGTAGTATATCTCATATCTCCTTTAACATATGTAAAATCATCTCTCCGACCACCACCTATACCTAGTTCATAATCGGCATTTTCACTACCATAAGTTACCATATCTTTGTTCAGATCTAATGCTATCATTGATGATACCTCAGATGGCGAATGCTGTGATAATGCAGACAGAGAATGTCGAGCTGGACCAGCAGCTAATTCAAGAATGTTCATTCCCTCTGATTCAGTGTTCATTGTCTTTGAATACTTTTCATGCACATCAAGTAGAAAGTCAACTTCTTCATCATAATTTCTGTAACCAAAGGCCAAATCGTATAGCGGTGGTAATGAGTATATGTTGTCTGCCGGTGTTGTAGATACCTGTTGTTTTTCTTCTATCGTTTGGGAAAATCCTTTACTATTTGATGTATCACTACTTTGTTTCTTCTTCTTCCTGTTAGCCATCGCACCACCTCGACGTTTTGCATTAAGTTGATGGGTATGTGATTTAGGTCTACAGATTGGCGTATGTTGCGTAAATGACGACACAGTCACTAACGCCTGCATCAAAACAACAAATGAAAGGAGAAATAGCATCATCATCATTATTGGAACAGTTATTAGTTGCAAGGAGGTCAGTGATAACTCATCATGAGATTAGAAGGATTCCACGTGTAATAAAGAGAGGCTCTTTCTCTTCTAAAGAAGAGATCAATTGATACATGCTAGGACATATGTACACACAACAGATAAACATTTACTTTAACTTTCTCTCTTTGTTGCATTTGAACGCATACGCACATCAGATCCAGTTGATCTAGCCACTCTTCCTCCATTGCTACTGCTTGCAGTACTTCTCCTAATTGTTTTTCTTCCTGCATTGCGCCTCTGACGAAGTTTTTGTGCCTCTTGTCTCTTTCTAATCTCTGCCATTCGTTGTTTATAACTACCATGTTTGGTAGGATCATAATCTTCCCAGAACTGTCCAAGCAATAGACACAATACGACACTAAAGATTCCTAATATCAGTAACACCAATCCCTGCCAGGATACTGGTCGAGATTCACGTACTATACATGTAGCCCGTCGACCTTTCGTATATGCATTAATCTTGGAAACAGTCGTCCGTGCCAACCGTCGTGTTTGACCAATATTAAAATCACGTGGATGTATACTATATTCCATTGCTGTTGATAATTCCCGATCCGATTTATCATGTGTGATAATATATGGTGCTAGTAATGATACTAATGAATTCTCATCATGTGTCATGGTATTATGTTGTGCTGCCATTTTTCGTTGCATACGTTTTGATGGGCTTTCATTTGGGTCAATTTCTTCTTCCTCTTCAATCTCTAGCGGTAGAGGATCTCGTAATACAATAATGTAGGAATCATAATTCCCATCTTCGTCTTTCCCTCCATTCCTTCGACTATTGTTCTTTTTATACTTGTACTTTTTCTTCTTTTTATTTCTCTTTTGTTGATTCCATGGTTTGTTTGGACGTCTTCCACCAACCGCTTCCTCTTCTTCATCAGCTTGTTGTTGTTGATTTGTATATGTAGGAGAATTGATACCATAATTTTCAACAATCTCCTCTGATGCAGGATCCCACTTGATATTATCCGCACGAACAATCTGATCTCTTGTTATTTCAATCTTTGTTTTCCTTGTATTGTGTTTCTTCTCTAATGTTGGCATTAAACTACTATGTAAATTGCGTGACGTGAATTTGTATGGTCTTTGAATAGTCAAGGTACAACCACTAGCATGACAATCTAATACTATCGATGCACTAGTACGTCTCATCCATGTCCATCCACCCCAAATGAAGAATATACTAATGAAGAACCATATATATGTTGCTTTTATAAAACCATCCGCTGAGCGTATCGCTTTAGCCAAGGGTGCCTCCATTTTTATTGATTTACCAGAACCATCTTCAAATTTCTTTATTGCACCTAATCCGGTGGTTGGTAGGCCACCCCCACCCATCCGTTTCCGGAGCACAGCTTTAGCTGTATTCATAATTGTATTTAATTATTGTATGCGATAAAGTAATATGTACGATATTGTATTTTTATTGTGTGAACAAACTTTACAGTGTACAGAGGTTTTTATTAATCAAACCAAACTTATACCTTACTCAAGCAATTGCAATATTGTTTCAATATTTTACCTCAAAACTGCTATAATGTCTACTACAGATATAACGCTGTTGAACCTCACTAATTGTCACTAAGGCTCTCTGCGTAGCTTTTTTACGGACTTATCTCCGAACGCTCGAATCGGAAAGTAGCTCTACGTGGTGTCGTCTGCCGACCACAAAAAGAAGAGAAATTCTGCTTGGCAATGATGATGAATCAATGAATCACTTGCTTTTCATATACAATACGACCACAAATAAATGCATTGGCACAACAATAAGATCAAATATTAAGTAGAGAGATTTCTGTGGTGTTACAAAAATTACAGGTAAGTTGTCTATACAAGCATTTATAATATTTATTTGCAGAGATTCTTGTTGGACGGTCATTGCAACTATAGAGATTGCTCGGTTCACCTCTGCTTTGCAAGTAGACCAGCCGTTATTGCAATACTCTGTAAATGCATAGCTATATTTCGCTTGTATTATTTTATATTGTAATCGCGTATTGTTGATGGCTTTTATAATTTTATCCGACGGTACAAAATACTCAGTTCTAATAATTTCTTCTCCTTCTCTCTCTTGTTCCAAACAGAACCATCATCATTGAACCTCCAAATAATATAATACCAGTTGATATAAAAATGAGGATTAAGAAACATGTGAACACTGCCGCCGCCGCGTCACAACCACTGCGCTGCAAACGAAGTCAGCAATGCTCACATGATATGTTACAAAGGTCATTCCTTCTCATTGCTTTTCTTGCATATACATCATCTTATGGTGGTGGAGGAGTAGACGCATTATCATTCCCTGGACGAGGTATATTTAGAAGGAATGCCGTCAATACTGACACTACTGATATTATCAAACAAGATGAGGAAAAACAACTGCTTCTTCATGATAGTTTATCTGAAAAATCACCATCTTTTACCTCATCACTATTTACCTCACCAACCTACCACCGCGATCGTAGTATACGTCAACATCGTATTATTCAAAATCATCGCAATAGGAGAAAGTTACTTCGGCAGGGGTTAAGAAACTCACAGTTGAATTATAAAGATCATGATGATGATGACTTATTAAACATTGTTGATAGTGATCATCATCTACCAACAAGGCCACGAATCTTTCGTGGATTTAGGAGTAGAAAAAGAAAGTCATTATCACAGACTCTTTTCCCACCTGAACCTGATGTAGGGGAAGTAAGCAATATGATTGAAGATGAGTTGGGCTTGCTTAAAGATGAGTTGGAAGTGACACAGGAAGAAACAGTGATTGAGGATGAGAAAGAAGTGCTTTCCTCCGCCGCCGAGGAGCAGCTGGATCAAACATCCTTTTCAAAAGTTATTAATCCTCCCTTTGCTAATAGAAAGAAGAAGAGTCAAGTGGTGGTATCTAATATTGACGAGTTACATGAGGCTATACTTGATAAGGGATTGCAATTGCGTGATGTGGAATTGAACTATTCTCCTCCTGAATCTTTGTTAACTTCCAAAAGACAGCAAGAAGTATCAGATGGCACATATTTTTCCTCAAATGACATTCAAGAGTTAGCATTGATGACAAATGAACTTAATCCTGAATTTGCTGATATTGAATTAGAAGATAATGCCCATGAACCCAACGCCGACGAATTGCAACTTATTGGTAATGTGCTTGCTGAGGATTTCCCTGAAGTAGAGGTGACGACAACGAGTGAAGAAGTTACAAAACTTTTTTCACATGATGTACTCAAACTACTTCATCACCGGTATCATAGTCAGTCAACTCCCATGTCTCGAGCAGCCAATGATACTTCTATTTTAGCTTTGTCAATTGAGGGAGGAGGGATGCGAGGAGCTGTAAGTGGTGGAATGGCTGCTGCTATTGCATGTCTTGGACTATCCAATGCATTTGATTCTATTTATGGAAGCT
>Ga0075439_16091_pt1 | contig 29248 bp, 18 predicted proteins | sample MintriSingleCell_FD_74264 | JGI IMG/M metagenome (GOLD analysis project Ga0075439, IMG submission 74264) | Marine eukaryotic communities from Monterey Bay, USA to study complex ecological interactions - Minidiscus trioculatus JGI Plate_4_G5... | ecosystem: Environmental > Aquatic > Marine >... | reverse complement strand
CGGCTGCTGGAAAGGAGTTAGGGCGGGTCGATGATGAAGATGATTTTGATATGGGGCTGGTGGGTAGCGGAGGTAGTAACTCTCTTTTGATTGCAGGCCAGTGGACGATCCTACCACTCGGAGACTAGTACATGATCGCATTATCAATTATAATAGTAGTGATATGAGTTGTAGAGTGTAAGATGTGGTACCACATTCAAAACAGACAAGGAGGGGCCTATTATATTAGATTCGGCAACAATTGCAACATGATGAAAATCCTCCTCTGGCCTCAGAATAGTGGCCATTGGATCTAAACCAAACAATTTACAGCAGGAGAATGATATATGTATCATAAATGAACATGATTGTAACACCAGAAGGTGTACAGAGTAGTAGAGGTATACAATATGTACGATTATTGAGTTTGGGAATTGCTGGGGGAGTATACAATTATGACATGATTAGGAGGTATATGATCCGAACTGCGTAGATTTGAGTGGATGAACGGTTTCAATACATAATAGATATATTATAAACGAATATCAACCGTATAATATGGATATACCGTCGTTCTACACCTACAAATACATATGATATGCATAAAAGTTAAGTTAGGGTATGACTCATTTTTTGAATATATCGTAGCGGCTAGTGCCATTCTAGCTCTGAAAATGTTAGTACGTTACAACTATGATATATACTAATGATCGATAACGATATTACATGATAATCATATCTGATTGTTCATTCTATTAAGGCATAAGAAGTCAATAACGAGTTGGAGGGCTTGATAGATGGGAACCCAGTTTGGCCGTTATCGCCAAAAACCAAGATACCGGTATTCAAGCTCATGTTCTGTCTTCGTAAAAACAGCCATATCGTCGTCTCTAATATACTTGCATGCTACCATGGGATTGCCAACTGCAAAAGAGCTATTAGAAGAATTTATATCGGACTTGGAGGGCAAGCTGAATTTGGGTGAGTTAGTCATTGTGGTTCGATATATTTTTATGTGCAACAATTTGATGTTCAAAAACAACTTACTCTCTTTCCTCCCATGCTTTTGGTATACTCCTATTGGAATTTATGATTGCAATTACAATACATATCAGCTCCCGGTGAAGATCCCTTTAAAGGAAATGGCAACAACAACAAACCTCAAAAGAAGAAGGAAAAGAAACCTAAACAGAATCAAAACAACAATAACAACAAAAAGGCAGCACCGGCAGTAGATCCAAACTTACCTGATATATGCAAATTAGAGTTCAAAGTAGGTGTTATTACAAAAGTGTGGGTACATCCCGAAGCCGACAAACTGTACTGTGAGGAGATTGATGCCGGTGAAGAGGGCGGTCCTCGGCAAATTGCGAGTGGATTACGTGCCCACTATTCAGAAGAAGAGATGTTAGGTAAAAGAGTTTTAGTTGTTGCAAATCTCAAGGTGAGTAGATTGTTTATAGGTTAATAGTATACCGATTGTACTATTATGTATCATATGATGCTCAAATGAATCAATATCGTGTTAGGTAAAGAAATTAGTCGGCTTCAAATCGCATGGAATGGTGCTTTGTGCAGCTAAAAGCAATGAGGATGGACCTGAAAAGGTGGAGTTTATAGAGCCTCCCGAAGGTGCTCCCCTTGGTGAAGTAGTAACCTATGACGGCCTTCCAGCCCCATCACCATTTTCTCCGGCACAAGTTGAAAAGAAGAAAGTCTTTGCAGCTTGTCTTGATGGTATGAAAACAAATGATGATTGTGTGGGAACATATAATGGCCATGTATTCATGACATCTGCAGGTCCGTGTAAGGGAAGAACTATCAAAGGAGGAGCAATGCGTTGATAACTTGAGAGTATAAAGTTTAGACTTTTAAATTGAATGATCTTCCATATCCCAAGTCTCTAAAAACACTGCAGTCTAATACCTTTCCTGTTTTTGCGTCGACATTTGCTTTGACTTGACCTACCATTGTACCTCGTCCTTCCGATTTGTTTGATTGACCTAATCCAAAAGGCAATGGTATTGATGATCTCCCCATTCCACTTTTATTAAATGATGCATTAAATCTTACTGCAATTATACCAGCTCGTGGAGAACCATAGCCCAAGATATTGTTTGTCTTACTCAATCGACCCATCTCTTCATTTGCTTGTTTATCTTTTTGCAGTGCTTTCACAACTTTATCTATTGCAACCTTTGCTTCTTGTTCCGATATCTGTGCATTGAGTTGAGTTTTGATAGATATTGATCTTCTCGACCTAACATTATTTGATATTGTTGTGAATGCAGAGCAAGATGTATTACTGAATATGCAGATCAGAAGCAGTGCTGATACCGCTATAGATCGAAGCCATATTAAACGAACCATATTGATTTAGAAGAGGTAAGTATTACGTCGAGTGTCGAGTGATGATGCATTGAAGCAAATCTTGAGTGATCTTTGTCTTGTGGTATCCTTGCCAATACTGTCATTTTTTTAGCCGATCAGGGGGGTGAGATGATGGCGACTGAAGTAGCGGCGGATTTGATGTCGGCATCGGTATAATTAGCAGCAATTCATTATGATCGATACTACGGTATTAGTTGCTGCGTTGTCGAATATAATCTCATGGGTAGTAACTACATTTCTCCCAGCATCGTATTTGCAATATCTATTACCAAAATCACCAGAAGAAGATGTTGATGGGGAGAGAAGAGCAAACCAAACGCAATGCATATCCATCGGTAGACCTGGTGGAATGGAACAATTAAGATTGATAACACTTCGGGAGGGTATATGTACAATTGGATATAATCTTCGACACGTTTCTCCGCCCCCATACATACAAGCAAATGTTAAAATACCAAAAGACTGTGTCATCATAAGGAACAATGCATTCTCTGTAAATTATGCAGATTGTACAATTAGATGGGGGCTTTATGAAAGTGCGATAAGATATGTTGGCTGGCCGATTGTACCAGGTTTTGATGTAGCTGGAACTGTGGAGAGTGTATCCGATGACATCGATGAGAACGATCAACACAAACTTGCTGTAGGAGATCGAGTATTCGGATGCACATTATTTGGAGCTTACAGCAATAGAGTGCTCATACCCAAGAAACAACTGAGAAGAATACCAGACTGTATAGATTCATTTGCAAAGGCGGCAGCATTTCCAGCAGTTTCTCTGACCGCACTCTATGCATTACATTTGGCTGGATACTTTCCCATTAGTACAAGTGGAGGAGGCAGAAACAAGTTTACAAACAAATCAATCTTGATACACTCATGTGCAGGAGGTGTCGGAAGTTTTCTAGTACAAATGTCAAAGATACTAGGATTGCATGTCGTAGGTGTTGTTGGTCGCACTTCAAAAGTTCAAGACGCACATGATCTTGGATGTGATGTTGTGATTGACAAAAGTAATGAAGATCTATGGTCAGCAGCAGAGAAAGCTAGCCCAAGTGGATTCCTTGCCATCATGGATGCAAATGGAGTGTCGACATTAAATGATTCCTACAAACACTTAGCGCCTTCAGGAAGATTGATTGTCTTTGGTTTTCACTCAAATTTACCAATGGGAAACAGTATGTTAAATCCTTTGGAGTGGTTGAAGATGGCCAAGAAAGTAGCAGTCATGCCGTCATTTGATGCCATGGATCTAACAGTATCAAACAAGTCTGTAATGGGGTTCAATTTATCCTTCTTTGCTGAAGAGGTTGAGATACTGAGTGATATGTTTGACCAGATATTGAAATGGATTGAAGATGGGAAACTAAAGTGTCCAAGAGTAAGTGAAATGCCAATGGCAGACATTGCAAAGGCTCATACTTTTATACAGAGTGGTACCAGTTCTGGAAAGATTGTATTGACTACTGAATCTAAATAAATATAGTTGCATATGTTCATATCAGTACCTCCAACAAATACCTGCTTCATCGAGTGTATTCAATCTGGTCTGATTCTTCCAACAATAGAACTAAATCATTTACTCAAAAGTCAGTACATCGTCCTTTACGTTCCCAATCACCAAATCTAGTAGGCTCTTTCAATGATCCGCCACGTCGTGGTCCACCATGTTCTAATATTGTACCCACGCCTAATATTGGATCAGATGTAACAAACATATCTTCCTGTTCTTCTTCTTCTTCGTCATCTTCTTCTACATTGTTGTTGTTTAGATGTGGTGTTGAGCATGATGATCCGCTAGTAGATGTTGTGCTTGTTGGTGTACTATTACTACTACTTTCAATTGTAACATGAACATCATCTACTTTCTGTAGATTTATTGTAGATGTGTTATAATTACGATATTGTGAAATACTGTTAGTAATAACATTGCAACTTATAATTATATTGATATCTTTCTGATGCACCGTACTAATTGCTCTAATTGAAGATGATGCCGTCGATCTTCCGAGACGAGACACCACCACTGTCAACATATTAGTACTAATGGTACGTTGATATAGAGTTCTGATCATTGTATGGTTGTATAGGATATGAATAGCCGTCGCAAAGTTCTTCCTACCATATTTGAAGAGTCAGAAATGAAGGCAAATGGTATACGGGTACAAATAAGGACATTTAACTGCCCTCTTTTGATCTTAATACCCCTAAAAATTTGTATGAGAGATCTGAGATCTGTAGCCTTCCTAATAATAGGTGGCGTTGATATCAATATAATACCTAGGCGGAATGGGTGTATAACCTTACTAATATTACCATTCATAACTAGATTCAAGGATAGGCAGATATAGATACCCTTGTCTCATTATAGAGAGCACACAAGTTGTTCAAAAAGTTAGAGGCCCATTGACATAATGGGCTGCAATCAATCAAAGATAAGCAAAGCAGTAGTACAAGATAAACAACCCATCCTTAATAACAAAGAACGGAATTCATCTCTACTACCAAATGATACATCTATATTACAAGAAGAGGAAGAGCAACAATTATTAGGTAAAAACTCCAATCGTTCATCAAGCATTAATATTGATAACAGTAGAAATGAAATAGCTGCAGTTGTTGGTAGTAGTGTACGACGTAATACCGTACCATCAATTGATAAACGTAATAATAGTGATTTAGATACTACTAATAAGAAACAGCAGCGTCATTCGTATGCATCCTCGGGAGGTTCTTCAACTAACAGTCCGGGATATATTAGTAAAACGTCGGATGTTTCATTTAATAGTGTTAATGCTGTCCAATCTTCTCCTGGTAAGGTTAATGCTGATAATAATATAGATGTAAATGATACAGATAAGGGTATTAAGGAAAGTGAGGCAGGCAAGGGGAAGAAGAAGACTGCATGGAGTGGTAAACACAAGTTACGAGATACTTCCACCTCTTCAACTTCTAAACAGAAGGATGAATCTTCAACACATTCAATACCCCCACCCCCTACACCAACCTTATCTACAACAACAGAAGAAGCAACCTCTGATCCGCATTGGATACAAATCTACCAAAAACTATCACCACAAATAATAGATCCAGAAGATTTATCAACAATTATATCATCAATAATATCTTCCCAAATTGATAAATTATCACCAGTGGAAGTATCATTTATTAAGAAGCGTGTTAAGTATAGTTTAGGATATGTTATTAATAATGACAGTGGTGTAGATGATCAGGGTGGTTTGGGTAACAGTGAAGGAAGGGAGGGGAAAGAACGAAGAAAGTCAACTTTATCCAAAGTTTCCAAAAAGTTAGGATTAAATTCTTCATCTAACAACCTACTCCCTCTGGGTTCCAAGTCCACTAATCCATCCTCCTCTTTAGACTTAATGCATCCAGCATTAGATGAATCATCCGATCGTACAAAAACAACCAAACAGATATATAAAAATGAACATACATTAGATATATCAACAATACGTAAGATATTTGAAAGTGGTGATACTTGTATTAAAAAGTTAAAAAGAAATGTTAAGGAAGAGTTGGTATTGTTTGGTATGGAAAATAGCAGTAGTGCTAGCGGTAGCGGTGGAGGGGGCAGTGATAGATTAGAGAGGAAGAATAGCACAGGAAAATCAAGTAGTAGTACTCCCCGTTCATCACCCACTAATAATGACAATCAAACAACAACCATCCAACCTGCAACTACACAACAAGTTAATGTTGACGAAATATCCCAAGTTGATATCTACGGTTCAACCTTTCTATTGTTATTACACTTATCCGAAAATAGATGGGAATATATAACTGAATTAGCGAAAGTTAGTGCTGAGAATGCTAATTTGATATTAGATGTTAATAAGTTATGTCTGTTAGATGAAGAGAATAAAAATGGCAAAGGAAGAGAGAAGGAGATACCACCACCACCATCATTAGCACTAAATCCAAATATAACACCACCATCCAATAATACATATGGTATATCATTCACTTCATTATGTTATCTAATATCCATATCAAAATTTGGCACAAGATTCCAAAGATTACAATTATTATTCTACATGTTATTACCACCCAAATTATTAAATGAAGTATTAAAACAGCACCCTGCGGGTAATATACCAACTTGGTTATTAGAATGTGATACTGGATTAATAGTAAGTTATGATTCATTAAGTTATTATTATGTGTATGATGGTGTATTGTTGCCCAATGGTGATGATATGAATGTGAAGGATACGAAGGACACATCAAGGAAGAAGAAGAAATTATGTATAGATGCATACAGTTCAGTGGAAGTATTGGCTTCATTGATAGCTGATTCAATAAATGGTGGTGGTAAAGTGCAGCAGCAATCGAATAATGATGAAGGTACTACTGCCTATGGTACAAGACAGTTAATGATTAGTTTGTTAGAAATGGAAGATGAAGTAGTGAAAGAAGATAATGCATCATCAGTAAAGTGTCAAGAAGTTCATGCAATGTTGCAAGATCAGGCTACATCATCCTCGGCAACCACTTCAAATCCAAATCTATCTCCCAGTGAACTACATGATATAAGTAAATTTGCCGAATTGGCAGCAGCCTTACCATTAACCAACAATACCCAACACTTAAATGGCACCACCAACACTACCAACAACACTAACAATGATAGATTGAAATGGTCATTACAAGATTTTATTCAATGGTCAAACAAATCAATTAATGAAACTACATTAAACATTATAATGAGTAAATTATTTACTACAGGTATATTACCAACGGCAACAATGGAATGTGAATTAGTTGAAAGTCGTTGGATTGATTGGAATATGTTACAGGATGAACATAAATTGTCTAGCAGTGGTAAGAAGGATACGGTGAACGAGGATGCTAGTAGTGAGGGAAAGGTATCTAGTGACGGTGGAGATTCTGCTGGACAATCTACTACTATTCCTGCGTCTTCTCGTGGTGGATTACGAAATTTGTTTACAAGTAACGACACTGTATCCTCTACAGATCAACCGTCATTGACATCTGAGAATGGTGTTACTACCGCCACCACACAAGTCGGTGATTATAACCGTGTCTGGGGAGGTATAGGTGGTGCTGATGGTAAGGGAGGATTAGGCCAAGGAGTGCTATATTGTATAGATAAAATTTGGTGGGATGAATGGGTAGCTTACACGGGTTACAATCTTGACAACAGTAGTACCAAAAATGTCAATTCAAGGAAAAGATCACTAAAAAGACCAAAGGAATTATCAACTGAAAGATTAATCGATCGATCACCCGATTCACCATTTGTTTCAGGATCACGTGGATCGTACGAGATGATGAAACACCGTCTAGTTCGGGATAAGGATTATGTATTAATCCCTCCTGGAGTTTGGAATGTCTTGTACGAAATGTATGGCGGTGGTCCGCCTCTACCACGGATGGTACTACCACGTAGTAGACTCAGTTTGAATGGGGTTGTACCAGATGACGAACGAGGTTTGATTTCAACTCATAATACCGATGAATCGGTTGAAATTACATCTTCTCAACATGAAAGGAGTGTTCGTTCGAATAATGCCAAATATCAGCAATGTCCACAAGCGATACCATCTTCGATTCGAGTGGCCACACATTCATGGTTATTACATTGTCAGATATGTGATCCTCAACAACCCTATCGACGAGGAGATGCAGGCCCCATGTCGATTCGAGTAATGGTAATGCCAAATCAACCTTTATGGCGTGTTTTCAGCGAGATTGTCGTTCGTCTTCCAATAAGTCATTCCAAGGCTCGTGATAGTCAGGGTATTGGAAGAGCACGTCTATGGCGGTTAGAGGTTGCCAATGGCAAGCCCGTTCCTAACCTAACTTATGGTCCATGGGCACTATTGTGTAAGAATCGATATGCCGAGATCCCCCTAACAAACAACAACACTTTACAAACGTATGAAAAGTATGAAGATCAGTGGATAATATATGCCGGTGAACACTCAGTTGAAAGTATTGGGTTGTCAGATGGGATGCGTCTCATGTTTGAGTTTGCAATTGCGAATAAGGATGGTAGTTTCACATGGCCCCGAGAGGCGGCAGCCAAGGCAACGACTGCACGTAGAATTGCAGACGATGATGCCGTATTTAGACTATTACTTCGTGGATTAGACGGAGAGGGCAATCCTCTGAAAGCACCTATTATCCGTAAAACAGTTGATGCAATGGATTCAACTGGTCGTTGGTATCAAGGACTCATTGTTAATGTTGACAACACAACAAACGATGCTACCGACGATGATAATGGTGCTGCCGCCAATGAAAATACAGCCGGTTTTAAAGAAAATAGACATGTTCGCATACATTTCAATGATCATACCGAGAACCAAGAGGAGTGGATTGATGTCAAATCTGATCGTCTAGCAGTGTTGGGTAGAATGACCTCGGGAAGTGTTCGAAATCTTGACAGTGAACAGGATGGCGACGATGAAAGTGAGACAAAGCCCGAGTCAAAGGCATCGCGATTAGCCGCGGGGATCAATAAGAAAAAGGATACAGCGACTGATACATCCGACGCGAGTAGTCATGCCGTGTGCTTATTTCCCGGATATGGTGCATGTGGATTAATCAACTTGGGAAATACCTGCTACGCAAACTCTGGATGGCAGTGCATGTCATACTTGCCTCTTTTAAGATCATATCTTTTGAGTGGTCAGTTCAAAGTCAATGGTGATATAAACAAGGACAATCCTTTAGGCAAGGGAGGGAAGATTATTGAGGAGTTTTCTGAGTTGTTGCACTTCATGTGGAGTGGAAAGTTTGGCACACGCGCACCACAGAAGTTTCGTAGCATTTTGGCTAAGTGCAATTCCCAATACTGTGGAGCAGATCAACAGGATGCTCAAGAGCTCTTAAATGATATGCTCGATATGCTGCATGAGGATGGTAATAGAGTGAAGAAGAAGCCGTATGTTGAGGCGTTGGAAGATAAGTTCATTGAACAGACCGAGCTACCACGAGTTGGGCAAGAGGCTTGGCGTCGATTCTTAAGACGCAATCAATCCGCCATATCAGATCTATCAATGGGTCAAATCTACAATAAAGTTACTTGTCCTGTGTGCAACCACTCGAGTCAGAACTTTGATCCATTCAACATGTTAAGTCTTCCATTTCCAACAGTGGCCGAGGTCATCTTTCAATGTACTGTCGTACGACGTGCGACAACTCTAAACTGCCCAAATACACTACCATCCGTGAGTAAGCGACATTCTTCAAGGGACAGATCATCGAGGTCTTCGTCTTCTAGCAGCCCTTCTCCGCCATCAAAAGAACTCATCTTTGAGGAGTACTTGATCCCCATGTCAAGACTTGCTGATATAGGGGACTTGAAGATGAAGCTACAACATCTAAGTGGTATTCCTATAAGAGATTTACGAGTGTGCAAGAGAGAAGATACTCCATCCAACGCAGGAGACCCAAGGAACTCATATACGAAAATGTACACTAAGGTTTCAGCTCTACCAGATAAGGAAGGACCGTGCATCAAACTACTACAACAGGGTTCAGGTTTGGATGAGGTTTCTTCGCCGACCATTGCACGTATAATTGCTTTTGAAACAACATTACGGATGCGGCCTACTCCACTTCTTTCAAATAGTATGGTATCTACTGCAAGCAGCAACAATAGTGGACCGTTGACTGATAATGACGTTGAAAGTACAACAGCAAGTGAATTCAGTCAGGACGAGTCAACGCGAGCGGCTGCTAGTGCTGCCCTTCAAAACAAGTTGGAAGATAAGATGGCACAAGAATATCTCAAAACATATGGCGATGCCAAAGAATGTGTCGAAGTTGATACAAATCCAACGCCACTTGCAAAGGTCATCTCTCGTAGTCTGTGGCCTAAATCAACCGAGGATTTTACACTTGGCTTGAGAGTGGATGCTATTGATCATCGTAATCACTGGTTCCCTGGAAGTGTAATTGAAATTGTTGTTGGCGATTCTGCTGCTGAAGAAGAAAGCAATCCTGACGATGAGGATGAAGAAGACGACGAACATACTCCTAGGAAACCAGTAACAAAGGTCAAGATACACTTTGATAACTTTTCAGCCAAGTGGGATGAAATGTATTCTATTGATAGCTTCAACGAAGGTAGAGTTCGTCCGTTGTATAGTCAGTCAACTCCGAGGCCCAAACCTACCGAGTTTGTCATTCATCATCGTGGACTTGACCAGAGAACGGGGAAATACTACCTGTTTGGTCAATCTTTCTTCATTCAGTGCCACAACGAATGGAGTACAGCAAGAGCAGGTGCACATATTCTCACACAAGCATCAAGATTTATTGAAGAATCTCATTTCAAACCTGGGAATGGTCACAAACTCGATGCTGTTGATATGAAAATCATGGAGAAGGAAAGGAATGAAGCGCGAAAGCTTATTTCTACTGTTATAGAAGCTTTGATTAGGAATGATCGAAAGTATGTTGAGTCTGCTATCAAGAACAATGAAGACCAAGAAGCTCCGTTCGATGTATCATTAATGTCCCAAAAGCTGAGTAAGAAATTGAGTGAAGTACTACCTCTTCTTCCATTTGATGTCCGTGTCACGACAGCAAACTCCCCACTAGGAACGAACGATGAAGAGGCACCATTTCCTTTCTCGTTAGTTCGTACTATTGGGAACTACATGAATGCTCGACATGCGCTTGTGTTGCATTGGAAGGAAAGGCCTGATCATATTTCCAACAACTCAAAGTCTTCTAGCAGCACTAGTAGGAAGCATTCCGATGGTCTTAAACATTACTTATACTCTCCACCAACCCTCGTACCTCATCAACAAAGTCGTGGATTGCTCAAAGAAGAACAGAAAGACCCAACATCAGGAAACAATGCACTCAAGCGACACCCAAGCTCTCAGCACGGAGGGTTGCACGTTGGTAATTGCCTCACGGAATTTTGTAAAGAGCAGCAACTAGATGCCACTGGCTGTTGGCGCTGTCCTCAATGTAAAGTTGACCGAGAAGGAAAGCAAAGTATGACTTTGTGGAACTTGCCTGATCTTTTAACGATCCATTTGAAACGATTCAATGCATCATCCCGATGGAGAGAGAAGATATCAACGAGGGTTGACTTTCCTTTGACTGGACTAAACATGCGTGAGTGGTGCACCAAGGAGTCTCCACTATGTGGTGAATCTGATGAATCATTTGTTTATGATTTAATTGGTGTAGTTAATCACTATGGTGGTATGACGGGAGGTCATTATGTTGCAACATGTAAGGCAACTGCATGTAGTCCAGAGGGAGAGGAAGAAGTTGCATACAATTTTAATGGATCAGGCACCTCAGATGTAGATGCAGCCGAGGAGGAAGCTACAAGTAGTAGCAGTGGTTGGAGACTTGGTCGTAGTAAGGAAAAGGAAACATCGTCTAATGCAGCAGCCAAAGCCGTTTCTGAATCGGCTGAGCCATTGTGGCTGCAATTTGATGACGATCTAGTTGAACCTGTGCCACCGCGAAATGTAGTTTCTGAAACTGCCTATGTTTTATTTTACAGGAGACGGAGGATGCACCCTTCCAATATTTCCAAGTATACTTCTCTTGGCTGTTGATATTTGCCCTGTACAGAGTATATAGGAGCATAGATAATAGGATAGCAGTATTGTGACGATAACCTTAAAATCTCATAATACTTGCTAACAAAATGAAACTATTTTAGCCTGTGCCTCCTCTTTCAAATGTGATTTGTTGCTGCTCTGGTAAAACTACCTAACCGAACATATCATTGAGGTATTTCTTGTAAATTGCCATGAATTTAGCAATGAAGGCCTCCAAGTGAAAGATTTCTTTTGATCCCTGGAAGATATATGTTTACAATTTATGAAGATGAAGAGAGAATAAGTTATATTATGTTAGTACATGCAAGGTGCAGAAACAATCAAATAAAGGCAAATTAAGTGCAAATGAAGTAGTCAAATTACCGAGACTTCATATTGAACACTTGAATCCATAAGATATACCAAAAGGCGGACTTACCAATGCAATCCGATGTTCGTAGAATGCTGCCCATTGAACGACTTGTCCCTTGACCGTATCATCCAATTTTGGTAATAATTCCATAACTAATGTTTTGAGAATAACTTGTGCTGGGATACAATTGATGAGTAGTTCATATAACTTTTCACGTGCGGCCATTAAAGCCTTGGGACTTTGTTCAGAAGCAATTCCAGCAGCCAACATTGCAATATATTTCTCCCAATCAGTATGTGGGATGGGTGTGTTGGCCTTTAAAACCTTGGGTGAGTCATCTCGAGTAGTAACATGGCAAGATTCAAGCATGAGAAGTGCTCGTCGTAGATTACGGTTTGAAGCACGTGCAATATTGATTGCTAATTCATCTGGTAGGGTAATGTTTTCTTTTCGAGAAACAGTCTTGAGAACTGCAGCTACCTCATCATGAGAAGGAGCAGCCACCCTAATTCCTAAACACCTTGACCTAACCGGATCAATAACCTTACTTGGATTGTTACAAATCAATATCAACCTACACGATGAACTATACTTCTCCATGGCTTTATTAAAAGGTGTATAAATGGATTAGACATAAAATATTTCATACATACATCAGCTTTAATATAATACACATATCATATTATGAACACTTTAATATAACACACACATCTTATGCACAAAATAATATAACTTACTCCTACGAAGTGCAGCCTGTGCCTGCCTTGTTAACTTGTCAACTTCACATAATACCACCACCTTATATGCTGCCTTTTGTTTCTTGTTATCACCGTCATTTTTATCATTAGATGATGCACCAAAGAAATTTCCATCACCCTTCTGCTGCCCTACAGTTGCAATGTTCCTATTCGATGCCATTTCCTTAATAACATCTTGGACGACAAATCGATCATTTAATCCTGCATCGCCAGGTGCCATTTCAATATGATAATTACTTGATATCATATTAATTTCAACAGTACGCTTTGTTGGTGTTTGAAATGTTTTCTTATCCAACCTTAACCTTTCGGCACCGGGTCCGAATACTTGACGTAGGAGTGTCATAACACGAGTTTTCTTACCAGCACCGGGCGGTCCGTAGAATAAAAGGTGAGGTAATCCACCTGCATCATCGCCAAGAGATGTTAATCTTTGAGTAAGTTTGCCATGATAAGACAATTGTTGAAGACGAGTTGGTCTGTGTTTATCTACCCACAACATTTTTTAAATTGATAGTTTAGTATATGGTGAGGTTTTATGTATGTTAGGATGACAATTAGCCTATTGGATATATTTTATAGCTTTTATATTAAAGGAAGAGAGGTAGAGAGAAGAGGTATCATCAAAGGTGCACCTTCATTCTGCATTCTTCATTTAAATGTTGTACAATACAAAATTATGAGAGTGTGGAATGGTATCCTTAAGTAAAGATACCATACTCGGACATACAGTAAAATACATGTATGCATGCCCTGGGAGAATTGTTGTGATGTATCTAACCAAAGCTACATTCTATATCAGTTATGTTGCAAGCGGTCTAGGTTATTGTTTTGTTAAGACGCTACCCATAACATATCAACTGTCCATCCTTATGGAGAACGGTATCCTAGCATGGAATTGCAGCCCAACTCTACTGTGGTCTATCCATGGCCTAGCCAACACTTGATCGGCTTTGGCATGGATAGACTTGTCATTTGATGGACAGGACGAAGTTTAAGCCAAAGTCATTCATACACCGTGACAGCCTAGCACATCCAAGAGGCTTGTACTTTGAAAATCTCCAAAGAGGTAAGGTGGGATCCATGGTAAAGTCGTTCCCTCGAACTCGAAGCCAGAAACAAAGCTCACAAACAGATACAAGTAATGAGAAACCTCCTAATCCTACGATATGTACATACACTCAATTGAAAGCTTAAAAATAGACGCCGCCAATCTCCGATCGACCCCCAAGCTCACATGCAGCTAACCAACAACATCAGTACCAACCCATTCCTTAACCTGGGCCTAATATACAACCTCGTCCCATCCTGCCAAAGATAGCCATCCGAAAAATGCCCTCAAGATAAATCTCGCCCTAAATAACATCGGCCTCGTCATCAATCCTGATATACATTATCACCCGGCTGTCAAAGAAGAAAACCTTGCCCAATAGCCAAACAAACGCCGCATCTGACATACACATTTTGGTTTTGCTAGAACCTCACCTTTAAGTCCATCTAATGCATGATTTGATACTGTTTGACCTATGTGAATGTATACTATAATGATACGGAATTGAATGAGATATCTTCAAGAATAGAAAACTCAATCCTCCTTTTCCTCTCCCTCTTTGTCTTTCTCTCCCTCTTCTTCGTCTTCCTTAATCTCGCCTTCATCTTCACTCGATTCGTCATCGGCATTCTTCTTTCCACTCTCCTTATCCTCCTTAAGATCTTTGAAAAACAAAGCAATACTTGGCAAGTATAATGGATTCTCCCGAGTCGACATCCTTCGTATCTCCCCATACAAGTTTTGATGATCTGCCGATGATTCCAACAACATTTTACCAAAGTCATCAATAGCATTCGCATCTTCACTAGTATCAAACACAAAGTCCTTCTTACTCATCTCCCAAACACGTCCAAGAATAACCTTATCCCGTCGATACTCTTCCTTCCAATCATACACAAAGTCTTCAAACATATCACATGCCACATCTCGTCCTTGAGCATTGACGGGTTCATATGTTGGTTCACTGGATAACTTATCTTCCATACTCCGCCATCGCGTGTCGGGAGTAATTGCTCCATCCTTGGCTAACTCACTCAGCCGATCATGGAATGCATCTCTCTGTTCCTTCTCGGCTCGTCGGCGTGCATCACGTATTCTCCGACGCTTCTCATCTTCCTCGTTTTGAAGTTCGATGACATAGTCAGAGAAGTACACTTGTCGATCTTTCTCAATCAAGTTTGGAGAGATGGCAAAACGCACATCATTTTTCTCTTCATCGTCTAGCGAGGTCATAAACGAGCTCCTAGGATGTTGATAAAGGATAAAATGATATAATGAGATTAATATGTACCACGAGAATCAAGCAAGAAAACACAGACAAATCTTCTTACCAAGTAGAAGCAAACGATAACTTCCCCTCCTCCTCCTTAGCCTTGAAAAACGATAAACAATTCTCCTTAGCCTCACGTATCTTATTCCTCTTACTACGTTCATCCTTCTTCCTTAACTCTTCCACAAATTCATAGAATAATTCCTCACGTGTAGTTTCATCTTCTACTGCATAAAATCGATCATCCTTTGATAATAAGTCTCGTACATCTGAAAAGCGTGATGTGCCTGGTGTAAACACTTCAGATGAAGGTAGTATATTAGTTAATAAGCGTTGGTATGCCTCCTTGGCCCTTACCTTCTCTTGACGTTTTACATCACGTAATTCATTAGCTCGTTTTGTTTGATATTCGGCTAGTGCTTGTTTACGCTCACCCATTGTTGTGCATGCATCCCATCGTTTATCATCTGAACATATCTTGACTACATCTTGCCATTTTGTGGTTGGTGCAATATCCTTTGCAAGTAGTAATCCCTTGAATGCTGCTATTGCCTCGGCTTTATTAGAGTATTCAGAAGTATCAACCTTCTTCTTCTTTGTTTTACGATCATCTTCGGTTGATGCAATTGATCGTTTTTGTTCCTGTGTAGACCCACTACTACTTGTATTGTTATCATCAATCAACTCATCTGGTTTACTCCATGTAGTTTTAATCCCATCCGAGTAATACTTCTTACCTGTACTTTCATCTGTATATGTTTGCCATTTGGTTGTTGATAATGATGAAACTGATGCACTTTGTTTCGTGGATGTCTGTGAAGAAGTATCACCGCCGCCAAGAGCTGCAGGTTTTTCATATGTCGAAACTCCCGTGACTGTATTATAATAGTATGAAAGTCCAGCGGGTGATTTATGTTCTGTCCATGCAGTATCTGGATTGCCTTTTGACGATTGTATAGTTTGGGGTTGTTGTTGTTGTTGATGTTGTTGTTGAGGTATACTCTGTGGTGAAGGCTGTTGATGTCGTGGCTGATTTGGTGGTGGCATTGCTTGCATAATTTGCGGTTGCATCATTTGTTGACCGGGTGGTACCATCCCAGGATTCATTGGCTGCTGCTGCATTTGCATAGGAGGTTGTTGTTGTTGAAATGGAGGAGGTTGCAACATTGGTGGTCCCATTTGCATTTGTTGCTGTGGAAATCCTGGCCCTGGTCCTTGTTGATTATTCATTGGTGGTCCCATCATAGGAGGTCCATTCTGCATCATATTAGGAGGTCCACCTTGTTGCTGCATGGGTGGTCCCATCATCATATTATTAGGAGGCATGGGTGTTTGATTATTCATTTGCATTTGATTCATATGTTGTGGATGTCCCATTGGCGGCCCATTCATCATAGGAGGCGGTGGCGGAGGACGTTGATTTGGATGTCCCATTGGCCCAGGGCCATTCATATTCGGACCCATCATTCTATTATTTGGAGGTGGTGGTTGTGGTGGACGATTCATTGGTCCTCGATTCATTGGTGGACCCATGTTGTTATTAGGATGATCTCTAAAGTTATTTCCACGGCCTGGTCCTCTACCCATGGGACCTCTACCTCTACCATCCATCATATGCGGTCCTCTACCAGGCGGTCCACTATTGAATCCTCTTCCAGGAGGCCCGTTATTAAATCCTCTGCCACCCATCATATTATTACCTCGTCCATGAAAATTGTCAGGAGAACCTCGTCCCATCATCATACCTCTACCTCCTCTACCCATCTGTGGCCCTCTTCCTCGACCATTAAAACCTCCTCTACCTGGTGGAAATTGTCCTCTTCCTCTTCCATCAAACCCACGTCCCATTGGTGGCCCTCGATTGTTCATGGTTAAATAATAATATGCTCACAACTTATGTATTTTCAACTCGATTTTGTAAATGTGCGTATTTCTAATCTTTGCTCGTATCCTACAACAAAATATTCTCACCTATCAATAAGTATACACTTTGACAAACCTTTTGTGATATTGATTGCAATATTTGGGGTGGTAGAGGCGTTTGCAATAGGTACAAAGTTGCCATTGTCATCATACCACTAAAAAAATATGAGAGTGTGAGGATACCGGCGTTGCATTTAGTAACCACTGACACTCAGTTGCATATATTATACAATAAGCCACTAAGTTCTCCGTCTGAAAGATCATTACACGAGCATACTATTATATCGTCCTAAGGGCAGCTGTGTTAACATTCTATTCAATTGGTGAAGTCAAGTGACCGTAAGCGTTCGATCGCCAAAAGTATGAATGTGATGTGTTGTGATGTTGTGTTTTGGTGTAAGAGCTTTCAATCAGAGGGGTTAGGGTAGCTTGGATGTGCCAAGGCTTATTTAGTATTTATCGCAGTTGCAATCTGGATATCGTATTGGATTAGTGTTGTGTTTGTATCATAATTGTGGAGGTTATTACTGAGCTATCTTTATATTTTTACAACAAACAGAGGGATATACTTCTGATTATCTAAGATGTCGGCAATACAATCAACAGAAGATGATGGTAAAGATGAAGCTAGTAAGAAAGAAATCACAGCAATATCATGGACTGGTGGTAAAGATTGTAACTTGGCGCTACTCTATGCAAAACGAAATCCATCACTTGATGTACAATATCTTATATGTTTTAGACCGGAGGGTAATGAATTTCGAGCACATCCAATACCATTCATGCAAGCTCAAGCTAGTACTATTGGTCTCAAGTTACTCTTTGTAGATATACCAAAGGATACTACGGATTACATGAAAGCATATGTTGAAGGTATGAGAAAGATTAGAGATCAATATAATGTGACAATTATAGCTACAGGTGACATGGACTTAGTTGGTACAATGGAACGGAACTGGATAGAACGATGTTGTGAACAGGCAGGAGATGATGGAGGTGGTAGTATGAGAGCATATCTTCCTCTGTGGCAAATGGATAGAACAGAATGCATTGATACTTTATTGAAAGAAGGATTTGAGATTATATACACATGTGTTAAGTCACCATTCTTCGACGCATCATGGATTAATCGGGTATTAGACGAGAAAGCAATGAATGAGATGGAAGTGATAGCTGATGAAGGAATAAAGCAAGGTCTCGAGAAACCATTAGATCTGGGAGGCGAGAGAGGAGAATACCATACAATGTGTATAAACGGACCATTTTACAAAAAAAGAGTATCGATGAACATTAATTCACAGCCGCATAGAGAGGACAAGAAGACAAACTGGGTTGGTAACATTCACAATGCAGACATGATATGGACGATCTCTTTGAAAGATGAATGAACGGAACTGTTTAAAAGTAAGACGGTGAAGTCGTTTCGTAACATATAATAATATCTCTAAGTAAACTTATTTACTTCTTTTTGCTTTTGCATTATGGACATATTGAATAGTTGTGGCTTTACCACTACCCTGTTCCATTGCGATACGAAAACTGCATGTATTTCATGTGACAAATGAAAAGCAGATTCATAACAAGATATACACAAGAGAGTAGACCTCCAAGATCATACTCTCTTATGCATCATTCCGGGACATCTTTGGATTGAATACGGGTGCATTGACGTTCAAAGTCTGCGGTGCCAACTTCTTATCTGTTGCATAGGTTGTACCATTATACATGTAATAGTTTGCATCCGATTCCAATGCCCAACTAACAGGCTGTGGCACATTTGGCTGCTGATTGTAATACACTGTTCCCATATCAATTTGTGGCTGATTAGGAACGTAATACCCAGCAGGCATTAACACATTCGTTCCTTGAGCAGCAGTATAGATTGGATACTGCTGCTGAGCATCATATGAAGCAATTTGCTGCTGCTGAACTGAATACGAAGTGTCAAGCTGAAGAGCAGTTTGATTATTATCAATGCAACTTGCAGGCATGACAGAGGTGGGGTACGTCGTTGATTCATCATTATTGTATGGTGCTCCCTCAGTTGCAGTTGCTGCCGCTGCATAATCTCCCAACATTTCCAATACACTAGCACCCTTGGCGTTGGTTGTGAAGCTCGAAGTACCATTCGTACCTTTCTTTCCCTTCTTCTTTTTATTCTTCTTCTTACGCTTACTTTTCTCCCACTTTTCAAGACCGCCACCACTACTGGACGATGATCGGCCTACGTAATTGCTATCTTCCGCTGGTAGGATGGGTAGATGATCCGCTTTTTTCTTCTGCTGAGTTGACGAAATATTGGTAACTACAGTCTTGATATCATTCTTCTTCTGCTCGTCCTGAGCTTTCTTTCCATTCTTACGGCTAATCCTTTCAGCTATCTTCTCTTCTGGTAATTTCTTAACCTTCTTCTTCTGTACTATTGAATTCGTCTGCACATTGCTGTTATTTTGACCAACCACCGCCGCCGCCGCTAATACGTTACCAACACCACCACTTCCACTTGCAATGCTATTCGATGAAGCAGCTAATTGACGAGACTGCAATTTTGCTCTCCACTTCTTCGTCCACGGCCCGATGGCCTGTCCACTAACACTGTTCTCCTTATTCTCATCAGAATGCTGGATAGACATATTTTGCAATCCGTAACTTACGTCCTCTACACCACCGTGCATACTGCTATTTTTGTTCTGATGCATTGACATTCTATTATTTTGCAATTGTAGGACGCCGCCTCCCTTACCTGGACTGCCGGACAAACCCGGTGGTGGCTGAGGGAAAGTAATGCCGCCGGAATATGTAATATGTGGGTTCATATCGATATATGCTGTCGTATAATGCGGCTGCAACCAACAACACACAACAACTACCTTACAACAAACTCTGAACAAAAAAAGTTCAATTTCAATCAGCTCGATGTGAATGAATCGCCAAAACATATTTCTGCCACACCCCGGCCCATAAAATCATTAGCCTCACTTCTTATGTGGCGTCAGGAAGGATAATGAGTAGGAATTAGTGTACATCATACAATTACAGAAGAGTAAATCTGCAATAGTTTTGTAAAGTTCAATAACAGTAATAAAACAAATCATAAGTTTTATTCATGTCGAGAGTCAGAGAGATATTTGCAATGCTTGTTTTGGTATCACTGAACAAGTCGGTGATATCATTGATCAATAAACCTTTCACTTACATACTATATTCATCAACTTCTAGATGTTACAAACACAATATATTAAATGGTCGTATATCAAATAGATATATGGTATCGACTGCACAGATTGGTGATATATCTACAGAAGAAGACGATCAGACATCACCATCTCTACAGACGAACAACAATGTGTTACATACAGTAGTAGTACACCGGAACAGACAGTCGCAATCATTTAGAGAAGGTACTCCCCTAATCTTTGGCGGTTCAGTAGCATCTACCTTTACTGATTACTGTAATAATGACATTAGCCATAATATAGAAGAAACATCAACTATACCCACAGGTGCACTGGTAGGAGTAGTAGTAAGCCGAGACTCACCACCAAAGAATAACAAAGGTAAAGGAAAGCGAGACTCTCGGGGTAAGTCAAGACGAAATGATAACAGAAAGAAGGATGAACCTGAAACAGTTGCACCTCATTACAACTTGATTGGTAATATGGATAATGAAGAAGTACGAAAGCAACGTGATATGATTACACAATCACAACTAATTGGTTACGGAGTGTTTAACCCGAATTCAATGTACCGAGTTAGATTATTATGTCATGATACTATTCATCCTACTTTGACAAAGGAGATTCGTTCAATGAGAAAACTGGTTCAAAGAGGTAAAGGAGAAGAAGATGATATGAACAATTTACAACTAAAAATGATACTTGAACGAAAGGTTAATGATGCTATAAATACTCGTTTAAGTTTGAATCTACCCTCTGAGGGAAGTACCGATACATATCGGTTGCTCAATGGGGAGGGAGATGGGCTATCAGGACTTGTTGTTGATATACTTGGTGGATCTACTGCCATTGTCATGTCATCTGCGGCATGGGTTGAACTTCACAAAGACATCATCTTGCAAGTGTTGGAAGAAAAATTGAATAATCATCCATCATATGTCGATACTGATGTTGATATAGTCTGGAGAAACACACCAAGTAGGCTGAAACAAGATGGGTATTTAGTTGAAGGCAGTGGTAATAATGAAGAGAACGAGAAGAGTGAACAATCTGTAATTGCAACTGAATCTAATGTTAAGTATATGACATTTCCCTATTCGAAAGGACAAAAGACAGGCTACTATTGTGATCAACGAGACAATCGTCGTATGGTTGCAGAACTCTGTGAGGACAAACGAGTGTTAGACTTGTGTTGCTACAATGGTGGATTTGCTTTAACAGCCATGATCCATGGACAAGCTTCGTCTGCATTGGGTGTTGACTCATCACAAGATGCAATTGATGCTTGTAACCAGAATTCAAAGTTAAACAACATTGACGATGAAGACATATCATTTGTAAAAGATGACATCGCTACATTTATGAAGAGTGCAATGGAAAAGGAGGACTCTTACGATGTCATTATTTTAGATCCACCAAAATTGGCACCAAGTATCAGAGATCTAGACAAGGCGTCCCGAAAGTATCATGCTTTAAATCGTGATGCGATGAATCTAATTGACAAATCAAAGGGTGGCTTGCTCTTAACATGTACCTGCAGTGCATCAATGTCACAAAAAGATGGAGGACAATACTTTCTCAACATGGTCAATGGTGCGGCATTATCAGCAAAGCGACGAGTAACTCTACTGAAAGTAAATGGAGCAGCTCCCTGTCATACACAAAGTCCTGCGTCGTTTCCAGCTGGACAATATTTAACTGCTTCATTGTTTCATGTCTCGCATCAGGGCCCATAAATGGAATGTGTGTTTAGCTAGACGGACTCATGTTGGTCATGCCTAACTTAGAGTATGTTGATCATTACTGAAATGCACCTTTCTTTACTCTTCTTCTTTACTTTGATTTGTCCTTCTGTTGGTGTTGTTGTGTTATAGAATTTATCCACATACTAAATCCAACGAAAGATATATTACAACCGAGAAATAGGATTGTTGGCATGTGAATAATATCATAAAAAAGAGTAGACTCTTTAATGAACGCTGCATGTGTTGATATCCAGGAACAAAGAGTAGAATCTAAAGGTAAGCTGGCACCAATTACAACGCCACCAAGTAGAGTAACAAGTATCCCAATTGTCGATTCATTATCATGTGCTTTATATACATTGCATAATCTAGCAATGAAAAGCGGAAGAAGAAGCATGGCCGCAATCTGTAATGGAAATAAATAACACAACTCAATAGTAACAGAGTTTTTCACTATCATCGAAAAACTAATGTCATCACTACCAACAATATAATATTGTAATATGATTGATAATATTGCTATTGTAATTGATAATAACTCAACAACCCAAAATCTGATTTTTCGAATGGTATATATAACTGAATTTAATGTTTTATCATTATCCTTCAAAGTGTATAGATTGTAAATGAGACATGTCAAAATGATTAATTGTGCAGATGATACACATGTGAAGAAACAATCTAATGCCCAGAGTGAGTTATCCATATGCTTTCGAAGATTGTTATCATATGATGTTGGCGGTGGAAAGATACAGTGATGAAGTAATGCAACTATATTCATATATCCGAAATACTTTGTAGCCTGTAACCATGTATAATATATCTCATGGAAGAGTTCTCCACGACAATTGTTGCTATCCTGACGTGTTTTAGTTGTATTAAACTTTGTTAATTTCAATCCAATATACGCTCCTAGTATTGCAGTGATGGCGAGACATGGTCGATTAGGTATAATGGTATAAGATTGATGCACCGACGGTAATCCACAATTATTTTCGTCCGGGAAGATTCTATTCCATGTATCAACTACGAAGGATGGTGCTAATTCAGATGAAGATACAAACGAAGTACACACCGGAAAGAAGGATGTTGCAAAGTCTTTACTGCTCATTACTATTGTTTGTTGCTCACTCGATAAGGTCTCTAGATTTGAGATCGACGCTTCTTTATGTTCACAACTATTAAGAGTAATGAGACAGTACCAATAATGACACACGGCGTGGAAGCAGTGGACTTTAATTTTGTTAGTGCTATCCGTATTATTTTACTTTATTTGGTCATCGGATTCATTTCTAACTGAGACGGTATTATCTTGACTATGAGAGTTTTTCTCCACCGTATCATCTCGCCTTCGCTCATCGTTGTTCACCTTTGTTATACAATACCAATTATAAAGAGATAATACCATAAGATATGACTCATAGAAAACTGATACACAGTCTATCAATCAATTCAGCTGCAATACTATCGGCTGCAGGATTGCACAGTAGAACATGCAAATGCTAGAAAAAGAACAATACAGACACTGAGTCAAACAGATTCAAAGTAGCACTTGCACATCATCAATCACAAATAGATGTCTATCGTAAACAATGGGAATACTCAGCAAATAGTAATGCAACTACAAGTACTAAAACACCAAGCAAGTCGTGGCCAGACAATGTCCCTGCAGATTTAGATTTACCAATGTTATTAGAAGATATGAAGTATTGCAATAATAAAGCATCAGATAATAGTGAATATTGCAATAGATTAAGGTTTCGTATAGCATCAGCATTATTAATTCAATTTGATGATAGTGATCAAGAGAAGGGATTACAAATCATACAACAACTAGCAGAGAGTGGATATCCAGATGCAATTGTTTATTATGGTATGGTACTCAACGAAGGTAGAGCAGGACGAGATCCAGACTCAGTAGAAGCTGTCAAGTGGTTCAAGTTATGTGCTGATAGATATCAACATCCACAAGCACAATACGAGCTCGGTGTGGCATACTATACTGGTGAGGGAGTAGAAGAAGATGAAGCAGAGGCAGTACGATTGTTTGAATTAGCATCAGGAAAGTCCGCGTTTGTATTGTTTTTATCTCTGCATATATGATATTTGAATGAAATCCCGGTGATCTAGCTACTCGTTTGATTTCCATCTGCCTCCTTTGTGTTTGTATTTGTAACCCAAATTTACTAACATATGTTACAACATCTCTCTTTCGTCTTCCTAAATCGTGATAACGCGCATCTGAAAGAGCAAGATCATGCTGCTGCTTGTTACATGCTTGGAAAGTCCGCGTTTGTATGTTTTATCATGTGATTTCATGTGTTCTATGATGTTATGGTGATTTGACAAGTTCATTTGAACTTGGTTTGCTGTTTGATTGCCTTTCCAACTCCATGTACTAACAAACGTTACTATGTCCTCTTTTTCACCTTCAAAAACTGTGAAACGCGCCTGTTCTAGGCGATTGTAAGCTAGATGGTATTGGCACTGACATTGATCGTAGTACGGCACTAAAGTGGCTTGTTAGAGCTTCACAACTTGGTCATAGAGGCGCTAGGAGTAGAACAATGGCTGTCCTTACCAAGAAAGAAGATGAAGATAATGGTTTGTTCACTGACTCATCTCGTCAGTCATTAGTTGAGTTTAGTAATCAGAGAGTACGACGTATGACTACACTGAAGAATTCAGGTGGCAACGGCCGTAATCATACAGAGTTACTGAGACGTCAGACGATTGTCAAAAAGAGCAGGCAGCAGGGTTCATTATAAAGTTCTAACCATCTCGTTATTCTTTACTAAATCTAGAACTAAACATATAGTATGAAAAACACACAAGAGGGGTACACGTTATGTAAACTTGCTCATGTCAATACCCCATGCCTTTGCTTTATCATTTGCACTCATGTCCTTTCCTCCTGGACCACTACCTCCTCCCTTCTTTCTCTCTTTCTTCAGAGCATCTGCTATAGTTAGCCCTGGTGCACCGGACAACATTGAATCGTCATCTTCTTCATCATCGTCGTCAAGTAGAACTTGTTGTCTTACAATACGCTTTTTCGGTGGTGAACTCTTCTTTACTGCTGGACGGCTTGCTGCATCATCCTTCAACTTTGTCATTTCAAAGAGATTTAGTCGCTCTGCTGGTGCAGGCGAAGGACTTGACACAGTTGGTTCCGGTGCACTCTCGCTCTTCTTTGACATTGTAAGGGAAGCCAGTGACAAATCTGGTGCCGCCGAAGACTTTACTACTGGAACTGGAGCTGGTGGTGGAGGTGTTGGTATGTTATCAAGTGCTTGATATGGCGAGGGAGATATTCCAACTGGTGGTCGACCTGGAGAAGGTAGAGGTGAGTTGAGTGACTTTAGTGATTCCTCGTCAAGCTTCCTCAAACGATCAATTTCCTCCTTCTTCTTTTGTTGTTCACGGACAAAGGCTGACACTGATGCATCTTCTTTTGGTTTTCTTGGTACTGTGTTGGAGATCCTTGCTGCAGATTGTGCCTCGATATCACGCACAAGTTCACGATCCTTCATCTTTCTCTCTGCGGCCTCTTTGAGGATTTCACTCTCGTGTGGATCCTCTCTAGCTCTTTCTTCTTCACGTATCTTTGACCTCTCTGCATCCTTGGCTACCTCACGTTCCATTCTCTCTTCACTATCTCTAGCCATTATCTCCTTCTTTCGAGTTATATCAATTGGTTCACTCCGTTCTTTCCTTGCCGTATCCTTTTTCAATTGTTTTGCCCAATATTCATCTTGAGCAGCCTGTCGAGCCTCTAACTCTCGTCGTTGAGCAGCAGCAGTCTCTTCTTCCCGTCGACGTGCCTTTTCAGCTACCGCCCTTGCCTTTTCCATACGCTCGGTCTCACGTCGTTCAGCCTGTTCCTCACGTTGTTTTTGTAATTCGGCATACCTTCGTTTTTCATCTGCCTTCTTTTTTTCTGCTGCGGCACGAGCCTCGGCATCTCTCTTTTCTTGTTCCATTGCTGCCTTACCTAGTCGTGCTGCTAGATGATCATCTTTTGATTTGGTTTTACTGGTACTAGTGTCATCATCGTCGTCATCCTTTGACTCTGCCTTCTTATCGTTATTGGCGCTAATCATTGACAAAATACTTTCAACTGCATCTCTAGCTGCACTTTGTTCCTGTTTCTCAACTGGGTTGAGTAACTCTCTATCCTCAGCAATTTGGCGTTTCATTTGAGCAAAGTCTGCCGAAGCCGTATCTTCGGCACTACTACTCTCAATTTCTCCTTCATCTTCCTCTGCAGCTGACTCAATATCTGAGGTCACATCTGCGGTATCCACCTCCTCATCAACAACACTATCAGCACCACTATCACCAGGCTGTTGATATGTCGAAAAGGTAGCAAATCGATCAGGATTAGTAATACTCTCCATGTACCTTCTTTTTGCATCCTCATTCTTCATTTTACCATCCATGATAATATCCAATGGCGATGTTGTTGTTGCTGCTGATGACGATGATGATGTATCTGTTGATTTCTTGTCCTTTTCACCTCCACTCTTCTTTGTACTACTATCACCACTCTTGGTATCCATACCAGGTATTTCCTGTCGTATAGGTGGACCTTTAGGTTTACTTTTCGGTAATGTACGTGTTAACGCGTTAGTTAAAAATGATTGTTTCTCTTCTTCTGTCATACCCGTACCGGACTTCATACGGCGAATACGTTGTTTTGTATCCTCGGTTTCATAGGGTATGTTGTTATTCTTTGTTAGTATATCATTAACATATTGATCACTGGTGTTTGAAGGCGTGTTACTTTCAGTATCCTTTCCTGATACTTTATCTTTTGCGGATTTAATCTTGGACTTTAATTTTGATTTCATGGAATTAATACTTGATGTATCATCATCTTCGGCTGTTGTTTCAATACTACTTTCATCATCATCATCTGTGTTCGAAGAAGGACTTTCCGATTGCAATATTGATCGAAGGGTAACATCTTCTTTATTCTCGTCAATATCACTGTCTTCATCATCTGTTAAATCATCATTATCATCGGTACTAACTTCACCCTTTCTTAGAATTTTCCTTTTAATGAATGATCGTATTCCCATTGATAGTGAAACATCTCTCCTACTTGATATGGCGGTTGTAATAATTTGGCGGTGTAGACAGCTATTTTGATTGTTTGTTGTATGATGTACGCTGCGTGCACTACCTATATTTTTATTGATATTTTGACAAGATCCCTTGCTGGTTAGTTGAGTATTGGTAGTAGTGAATGCAGTACATCCATAGAGTGATGATATTGCAATACCAACACTCAATATTAGTAAGGTGCATCTGTTGTTCATGTTGTCGTTTGTATTTATATGGTATGGCTCTGTGCCGACTAAAAGTGTACAGATGTATAAAGCTGCTATTTATTATGGACAGTATTTGATTAGCTCCTTTGCCATATCCCAATTACCGCCTAACTAACTGACAACATTGACCCTCTCATACTTCAACTCTCAACTACGATATCTATTATTACTTTGATTTGGATTTAATAAGCGTATCCATTGATCTTTCACAATCGAGCCCATGTAGCCATGTAATGCGGCTTGGCGTATGATGTGATAGTGATAAACCTGATCTTTGCCTCGAATATAGCTCCATTGCTGTGATAATAGATTAGATTACCAATGTCTTTTCAATTGGTGTTCAATCAGTGACCGGTAACATTTTAGGATACCGCTTTATGAGAGTGTTAACCCTTTCCCACCCATGGTATCCTATTTTCATTTTTTTGGCAAGCCGCCCACCACAAACTCAACGCCATCATCGTGGCCGCCATATCTCATCAAGCAGCCTATTCAACAACTCCATATCATAGGATCTAACAGTTAATATACCAATCTATTATTGTCTAATTGCAATAGATCAATGGTGGTCGTCTACTAGGTCTACTACACAAGTTTCCTCCTAGGCCGCAATTTTTTTGCAATTGCAGACGATGATGTGATCGACAACAATCCTCGTCATCTATGGATAGAAGACAGCATATACTACCAATAAACAATCAATGGCATCAATCTATATGATATCTATGGCCATTCTGTCGAGGGAACCACTGGTTAAGAGGCTTTAGTAGCCGTGGATGGTCATGCTCATATAGGCCATCAGATTGTGAAAGTTGACACTGACCCTCCTCCATCTACACCCTACAAAGCAATAATGATTATGCCATCAATACTCAATATCAGCAGCCCTCCTCCTACAAATGCATAGACAACTATCATATAAACAATCTCTGATGGTGGTATTACTACTGATAAATGATATGGTGGAGATAATATGCCTAGATACAACACCTATCGTCAAATGAGTTTTTTCATGGGGGAGGAGGATGCAGGTAGGAAAGGGAGGCACTGGCAAGTATTGAGGTGGGAAAGGAGTACATCCAACACAACAATCAATTAATATACTATATAAAGGAGAGAAAAGTAGTGGGTCCAGCCGGGAGATATGCCTTAGATGGTCAGATATGGAGGTGGATATATCATGTTGTGAGGGCGATTTTGAGTGGTGATACAAAAGCATGGTATTACAACGATATTGTAGGATGAGATGGAGTGTTTCATATTGGACAAAAAGCTCACAAATAATAGTTTATAGTATAATCTAAAGCATGGGTAACTCATATCATTCATACACAACATATAACTATACCATACCACCTCTACAAAGTAGCATAATATCAGCATTTTTAGGATACCGCTGGTGAGCACCAATTTTGCTTGACTTGGCTTGGGGCGGATGGAATAACGCCGCCAATAGGAGGAATTCGACCATGAAACTAGGTATACGCGTCGTCAAGATGCTATAGAGGAGGATGGTATGCTTGGAACGGTAGCAATCGGCCGTCTAGGAGGTTAGATATGGTGTTTTAGTCAAAAATGAGCACCTGTGAGCACCTAGGTGGGAAAGGGTTAACCCTTTCCCACCCATGGTATCCTATTTTCATTTTTTTGGCAAGCCGCCCACCACAAACTCAACGCCAT
>Ga0075439_10352_pt1 | contig 29400 bp, 24 predicted proteins | sample MintriSingleCell_FD_74264 | JGI IMG/M metagenome (GOLD analysis project Ga0075439, IMG submission 74264) | Marine eukaryotic communities from Monterey Bay, USA to study complex ecological interactions - Minidiscus trioculatus JGI Plate_4_G5... | ecosystem: Environmental > Aquatic > Marine >... | reverse complement strand
AGGTATATCAAGATCGAATAGTATGAGTAGTCTGTTTGATTTGATGGCCTCTAATAGTATAGCAGAAGATAACGATAATAAAAATATCAATCAACAACAGAGAAATGGAGGAGGAACCAAAGTATGGCATATCCTACCTGTTACTGATGATGGTGGTGAGTAGTATACATCTTTTATGCAGTTGTATGACATATTGTATAATCATCTCATACGACTTCATCATCTCATTTAGGTTCCACTGCCGAGATTGTTAGGATACTCGGAGGACCAGCCGTGGGGGATATACGTTCTAGATTGTTAAGATTAGCTCCCGGAACAACAAGGGAGGCAAGGGCTGTACGAAGATTGTTGGGTCATAGGTTGGTTAGTACAGTAGATGATGATATAGACGAAGCAACAATTAGTAGAATGGCACGAGAAGAGTGGCTAGACATATTAGATGGTGGGCAAGAGTTATATTATCAATCTGCGAATACAAGTAATGATAATAATGACGAACAGAGCTATGAGCATCCGTTGTGGAAGGATGTATCTGCTCCATATCGATCGGTGAGTTGTTCAACTGTTTAACTTTTATATCATCAACAAATTCCGAAAGATACCAACCTCACAAATGCTTATTTCTTGTCTCGGTGCCAGATCATTCGAGCATATCTTGTGCACTTTCATACCCAAGTCTTACAAAGACATAACGGTATACGACAATCACAATCACAACCGACATTTAACTTTCGAGGAGGGTCAATTGGTAACTTCTTCTTTGCAGGAGCACGAACTTTCTTTGGTAGTTTACCAGCCGCTATCTTTCTATTCTCCAAAGTTGCCGGCATACCGTCGGGATCACGAGTTGTGCCGGCTGTATTGACAGAGGATAGACTTGTATTGGGAGCAGAGTTACAAGATGGAACAAGGATACGAGGACAGTTTAATATATCTCATCCACGGCCCAAACAATCAAATGATACTCCTGAATCGAATGAACATAGACAAGTGATTAAAAAGTCATCAGAAGTGGCTTCTCTTCATTCCTCACCCATACAAAGAATATCCTATCTCCTAAATGATCCTACCTGGAGGAAGAACAATCAACAACAACATACACAATCATTTAACGGTAGTAGTATACAACAACAGCAATGGAGTAGTCGGAATGAAATCACACCAGAACCAAATCCACAAGTTCTTGATGCAATCTCAAATGCAAACTGTATCGTATATGGCTGTGGAAGTCTGTTCACATCAGTCTTGCCCAGCTTAGTTCTAGATGGTGTTGGATCGGCTATATCATCTCGATATGTGTACAAGGTATTGTTATTGAATGGTTGGCATGATTGTGAGACTAGCTGGGTAGAGACTAATTATGAGGATGGTAGTAAGCAAGTAGTGAAACAGATGAATGCTAACTCAATTGTTCAGGCAGTGATTAATGCCTTGAATCAAGACGGCGACCATAGTAATAATGATGAAGAAGACAGTACAATCTCAACGGATTATATAACACACATCTTTTACCCAATTGGGACAGAGATTGATATTGATGAACAATCATTACTAAAGCTCGGTATTGAAGTACGAGGAATAGAATCGATTCCAGCAAATACTTGCTCAGAAGGAAGTCGTAGTGGTGGTCAGTCTCATCATGTCGTCTATGATACAAAGTGTTTAGTTGATGCCTTGTTGAGTTTGGCTGCTGTTTGAGAATGATGAAGATGTGGAACGGGCACCAATATAACCGATATTATCCAAGCTCAAAGTATGACAACTGTTAAAGCTAACTTGTTATTTACTTAAATGTAGATGTACTACTAATGCTATTTAATCTTAGTCTTAGATGATAGAGAGCAGTGTCCGACACTACCCTCAACTAGTCATCATGTTCTTATCTATCATGACTTATGATACGTATCCCTTCTTCTACCGGCTATGGTTTTGAAGTCTGCAGTACCGACTCAAGACACATCATTCACTCTTTAAGACGATCTCCAGCCATATGCTCAACTGTGATTGGTCTCAAGCATTTGCATTCCGACCTATCCACCCAGTCTTGACTTATCAACCATATAATCCATAACCATCTTCTTCCTTACTCGTTCACTTCGTCTCAGTTCCAAACCGACACAACTTGTGAACAAAAGAGGCATGCTCCACTGACGAATAAACATGAACGTTCTACACAAAGATGGGATAAATAACCCTCTCCCTTGGACGAGATACAACACCCTTGGCATTAGCTCAATAGGGATGTTATTGAGCAAGCGCATGTTTGTCTGAATACCTAAAACATTTATTAACTTCTCAGCCTTGTTATGGCTTGGATTATTCCGTGTGTTAAGCAGTGAAAGTTCTTTATCACCATCAATCACAAGGCAAGTATGATTAGAGTCACTCATTGCATTCAAACTGGATAAGTTTTGAACAGCCGAATGAAAGCTCTTCATTCCCTTTTGAGTTATGTTGTTGCCAGCAATCTTCAGTATCCTCAAGTTGGTATTGCTCTTGAGAGATGTTGCAAGTGTAGCTGCATCAGCATCGTTCAATAAGTTGTCTTTGAGTTGTAAAACACACAACATAGGGTTACTTGCAAGACATTCTGAGATCAGTTTGATGCCATATGAACCAATTTGATTACCATTGAGCGTGATTCCATCCAAACTACCAAATAAAGTTACAATCGACTTCATAACAGATTCGTTACAACCCAAGCCACAGCTATTGAGCATGATATTTTCAAGTTTAGGGTGATTAATCATTGCATTAACAAGAGATTGTGCATCTTCTTCTCCCTTGATGAGGTTGTTGAGTATACTCAAGTCTTCAAGAGAGCTATCTCTGTTGAGAACACTGATAAAGTCGTCTACTCCGTCATTTTCAAATAGATTATTGTTCATGAGTATTAGCTGCTTCAGAGGCCCGTCAATGAGTAGCATGTCTTGTACATCTTTGCTCAGCTCCATATGTGTTATATAAAGAGCAATACTTCCACGCTTAGATAGAGATATTGCAGTAGCTAACTTTTTCCATGAAGGAAGTAGAATCTCTTGATCTTGTGCTAAAAGCACCGACGTCTGATCATCGTATGATGCACCTAATTCTACAGTAATCTCTCCCTTGTCATTTAACTTGCCTTCCTTTAATCTCAAAGTGCTTTCAGTTAACATCTTTTGAGCACAAGATAATGCAGCGAAACGAGGAGCATCATTTAGTTCAAGTTGATCATCAGCCATTTCAAGATAAAGCAAGACAAACTTGGCAGTTGATTGACCATCATTGGCGTAACTGGGCAAAAAGTTATCATAGATCCTCATGATTAATTGTATGTATGATGAGCTGTGGTTGTTGACCAAATCAAGTGCCTGTTCATACTCAAAGCCCTTCGTTCTCAATTGAACAAATAAGCTTAATGATTCAAAGTACTCGAGATCATGTGCATCATTGTATACTAATTCATGTGCCCTTTCTTCACTATAATCTAATGCAAGTAACTGATTGTAAACCCTTCTGGATGTTTCCTCATCAACAAGAGAAGGATCCTGACCTGCTATTCGTCTTGATCTTCGTTGAGACATCTCTTCTCATAACTTGCTCATCACACGTACCATACTACTTTGTTCAGCTGGTGATACACATCCCTAAATAGTTTCAATCTAGCTTAGTCTCTCTGCTCTCGATTCTCGATTCAATGGGAGTTAAAATACCAACATTAATATTCGTACTTCCTTCTTTTACATTTTTGTGTATCTTCGTTATCTTGTTGGGCTACATATATATGGCAGCTATACATCATATGGACTTCTCAACTCTTTATGTACTTTTGCAATTGATATTTGCTCATCGATGGTCGATGATGGATAAGATGAACAAAAGCATAGGTTACTATTAGTTGTTGCAATCCTACGAGAATAATGATACCAACAACTAAACAGACAATGGAGTAGAAGAATAACTGAATAATCTTAATATACCAACTGAACAATCATATGAATATATATTATGATGATAGCGAGTACTCTCTTCTAACTCGTTGCTCAATCACATAGTTGGCGAGGATACCACTGCCATAATAGTGATTGAACGCCCAACCTATCAACAATAATTTGTGCATCTCTCATTGCAATCTGACTTCTATCTATATTCATATTTGGGAATAGGGTGTATAATCAAGCCTACTTCGGCGAAGGATCAATCTCAAACTGAGAGTATTAAGCTTAAAAATCTGAACACACACATCTTGTGCACAAAATATTGATAATATACCTAAGATTCAACGATACGTATCGTGGCAGCTAACAACATAATATGAATACAGTTGATGTGTCAGTATGTGCCAACTGCGGCAAAGAAGGTACTGATATAAACAACATCTGTAACAAATTTAAACAAGTAAAGTATTGCAACGCTTCATGCAAAAAGAAGCATAGATCAAAGCATAAGAAAGAATGTGAGGAACACATTCGACTTGATGCCGAACGTGCCGCTAAGTTACACGATGAAAAGCTATTCAAACAACCACCATCTGAGCATGGAGATTGTCAAATTTGTTTCGTACGATTACCTTCGCTTACCACAGGGTATAAATACAACACGTGCTGTGGAAAAGTGATATGCAGTGGATGTATTTATGCACCTGTTTATGATAACCAAGGGAATAAAATTGCTAAGAAAAAGTGTGTATTTTGCAGGGTTCCGTACCATTCTACAAAGAAGGAGGCAGTGGAAAGGTTAATGAAACGAGTGGATGCAGGTGATGCCCAAGCAATGTATGAACTAGGATGTTGCTATCGAGATGGAGTACATGGTTTTTCACGAAATTATGAAAAGGCATTAGAACTATGGCATCGAGCGGGTGAACTTGGTTATTCCAGAGCACATTGCAACATTGGTTACTGTTATATTGATGGTAAAGAAGTAGCTTTTGATGAAGAGATGGCCGTGCATTACTATGAGCTAGCAGCTATTAGAGGTAACGAAAGAGCAAGACACAATCTAGGCCTTGTCGAGGAGAAGAAAGGCGATATGAATCGAGCAATGAGGCACTTTATGATTGCCGTAAGGGGTGGATGTGCTGGATCATTAGATAAAATCAAACGGCTATACTCAAATGGATCTGTAACAAAAGAAGATTACATGAAAGCATTACAAACATATCAAGAATACTTGGGCGAGATTAAGAGTGACCAGAGGGATAAAGCCGCTGCGGCCAAGGAGGAAAATCGTTACTACTGAAGGTTATCCACTAGATAGAGCGTTACATGAACTAAACTAACTAATGAGTATGCTGTTTGTATAAATGTTTATTTTTATTCAACCTTAGACTACCTTATGCAGAGAGCAGTGTCCAATACTACCCTCAAATATAGTCATATTCTCATCCATCACAAACTATCCAAATATACACATGATATGCACCCATTCTTCTTTTTAGCCTGCTGTTGCTTTTTGTTCAACATTTTGCAATAGGGATGATACAACACTATGAAGGTCTGAATGAGATGAATGGATACGAGTTGCCTCGGTTGCCAATGTATGAACATCTAAACCACTTATAATGGCATTACCCTTATCATGAATTGCAATGTTTGATAGAAGACCAAATACCGAAAAGGCCAGGTCAGCATTGTTCGAGTTTGTTTGTATGGCAGTGAGTAATGTTGGAAGGATATCAACTTGTTCATTATTATCATTATCGTTCGTTCATCTGACGACGACGCTTTGTCGTACCCAAGATGGAAGTAAGTGTTGTATTTGCTGATACTACCATCATATTCTGAAGAAACATACTAAGAGGGGAATGTGAAAGATGAGAAGAGGGCTGAGCATTCGTCGGTCACATATGACGAGAGACACATCAATTGCACAAACAATACTTTACCTTCCCTCAATCATCACATCCACTTTACGAGGATTGTGTTTGATTGAATCGACTACAACTGAGACTGCCTTCTTCTTCTTGGCTGAACACAACATTCTGCATCATACGACAAGGCCCTTAATAGTCCACATCCCATCTCAAGTACCTTGGCATGCTAAGGAGGTTAGAGTATTGAATGAGAGTTCAGACTTTGACGGTATCAAGAAGAGAAGTATAGACGGAGACCATTCACTTACGCTTGAGTGATGTTCCATAGCAGCAACTACTAGGTCTAAACACCCTCGACAGATATCAACACATGATTGAGGAAGTGTCCATGCTAATGCAGATAACGTACAAAGTGCCTCCGCTTGAATCATTGGCCGATCAGGATCTGTGATGGTAATGATCAAGTTGTGCATATCATATTAGTCATTGCCATTAACGAGTGTATTGTCAAACAAGAAGCAAGTATACTACTACTCACGATGTGTCATTGCAGCAGTCAACATTTGAAGACCTCGTAATCTCACAACCTTATCTGCATCTTTAGGTATATGCTTTCGTAATGCCGCACATGAATAATCCTGTAACTTGGCATAATCAGTATCAGCTAATGCCTTGTTGATTATCTTACTAATCTTCTTTGTGGTTGGATCATCATCATCATCATTCCCTTCCTGCTTTTCTTCAAGAGGTGTACCCCACGTTACATGCTTCTTTCTTTGAGCTCTTCTTTGACATACTTTCTTCTCAATGTGATAATCTAATCCGCCTTGAGAGACAAACTCTTTCGAACAGTGAGGACAAGTCAATCCATTAGCCTCCTTGGGAGATTTCTTCTTAGTAATGTTGTCCACATTATTACTACTGCCGTTTGTACCCCTACTATTCAACACAATCGATACTGATACGTCCTTCCCGTTTACATTAGCCTCTAATAATGGTTCAGGAGTTACCCGTACACGTACTGTTTGATTATTTGATAATGTAGCCTCAAGGATGGGTAATGTTGTTCGAGTGGTTGAAGTAAGTTGTTGTTCATGTTCCTTACGTTGTTTGTACTCTTCTTCACACTTGTAACAGCGCTTTGGATCACGTATGTCTTGTTCTACTTCTAATGACATGTCATTATCATCAGCGGCATTGGCATTAGTATCAGTTGATGCTGCAGGCATTTTCCTATCCTCTTCTTCCTCCTCTTCGTTCTTGTTATCAGCATCCCCACTACCATTATCACTATCCTTGGCAAGCATACACTTCAAGTGAAACGCTCCCCGACAATCCTTACACCGTATCAATCTCGTCTCCTCTTCTACATTCTCATTACTATTACTACTATCATTCAATATCCAACCACCACCACATAACTTACAACTTTCATTACATACATATTCATATTCCTCACGTTTTGGCCGTCCACGTTTCATACGTCTTGTACGTTTATATTGTTTTAAATTTGTTTCTTGTTGTTCTAATGTCTTTTGATGTGGTTGGGGATGTAGGATACGTGTAATTTTAATTGGTGATGGTGCCATTGATGATTCGTCACTTTCATATCCGTTTGTTTTTGCCTTGTTGATATCATTACTTGTATTGTTCTCATTACTGGAACCAAGGAGGATGCTAAGTTTGGCACATTTCCTACGTGGCAAGCTCCGTCGTTGAATTGGTGCTTTCGATTGTTGTTTACGAACTTGCTTTGGTTTATTGTTACTACTTTCTCCCTCGTTTGATTTGGCAGCGGCAGCTGATAGTGCAGAGGTGTTATCATCAGTTAGCAATCCCAACTTTCGTAAACGTTTCTGATTCCGTTTAATGTTACGTTTGCGTAGCAGTTCATATTCAGATAATCCTTCATCGTTGTCTGATTCTTCTTCACTGCTAGAGTTGCTACTCTCACTTTCTTCGTCACTTTCTGAGGACGATGAATCTTCTCCATCTTGTTGTTGCTGCGGCGGCTCTTCTTCTTCTTGATTCATATCATCACCTCCCATTAATGTTGATGTAAGTTCATTAGCATCTAATCCATCATCTTGCTGTGATTCCATTGGTTGCTCGTTGTGTTGAGTGGTAGTTGATGTATCATTATTGTCATTTTTGTGTGATGCGTCATCATTCTTCATATTATCACCGCCACCGTCTTTCTGCTGTCTCTCCTCTGACTGCATTGTCAAATTATTATTATTCTGTTGTACCTCCTCTTGCTCATCAAACAACTGACGTGATATTGATTCCTTAACAGTACCACTTTTCATAGTATTGCTGTAATGAAACTGTTAATTCGTAAGCAAGGTGACAATTTAATAAAAATCCTGGACTTGGATATATCCATAGACGAAATGCAAAGTAGAGATATAGAATGAAGTCTTTAGTAGACATGCTAATGGTAATAGTAGAGAATTGGTATTATATACATCAAGAAGAGAGCAGCTTCCACCTCTATCTAACACAAACAAATAAAAGTTGAATGGCGATTTAACTCCGACTGGAATCGTGTAAATATTCCACATGTAGGCACCTCCTTCCTCTCAATCATATCTTAGCAAATTCTTGAGGATGAAGGGCTATGAACGCAACCGTAGCATCATCAATAGTGAGTTTAATGTTGAACAAATGTATCGTCGTATGCCTAAATTCTTTTTGATTAATGTGGTGAATTCGGTATGTAAGTGTCCTTATTTCTTACATATTTCTATCATCTTATGTTTGCTTAGTCTTATATGATCATCTATCATCTCGCTCGTACATTACGTCTTACTACCATACCGCCTAAAATATACAGAATAACAATGATATAAAAGACAAAAAGACATCTTCCAGTACTACTCATACATCAGCAGCGACTATCGTTAAAGAGAACAATAGAGTAAAATACACACCCTTTGTACTACAATAATGAGTAGTTTGTTTTCAACAATCATAAAAAGAGTACGCTTCCAACGAACAATTCTCTTTTGGTGTTCGATTGGTTCTTCTATATCAATAATTTGGATGGCATGGGTAGTTTCTCAACATCTTGAGAGCCTCGTTGGACCATCTATCTCAACTTTCATCAAACTATTGTTCGATCCTATAACTATATCTATAGCATGGGTATTTATATTCTCTCTCCGCGGTCTTCCAGTTGACGAAAGAGAAGCAATTCAAAGTGCGTTTGTTTATGGTTTAATCCCCATGGTATTTTCTATGGTTGGTGGCATCAGAGAAATGATATTCCATATTAGTGAAACATGCTTGTTTTGGAGCTTCGGTTTAGCTCTTTGCTATCTCCGAGACGATAATAATGATGATGAAATCCCTCCTGATAAAGTGTTGAGACTAATGGACGGAAGTAAAAGATCTGACTATGACACAAAAATGGGGTTTCGGTTTCAACTTGTTTGTACTCATCTTGTATCACACGCCATCCTCTGCCTTCTAGCGATTGTATATCCAAGATTATTTGAAGAATGTGTTATACTAGTTGCTATAAGCATTGCTTTTTGTGCACTATTGATATCGAGTCATCTATATGAATTAGACATGATATATCTTACGGCCCAAGATGCGCTGAGAGTCGATAGTATTTCTAATGAGACAATTGAAGAATTAGAATGTATTTATCCAGAAGGTTTTGATACGGACAGATTTCAGTATCTATTGCACGATACATTAAGAGAAGACCCTTCTGGAGAATACATTAGCCTCAGTGAAATCCAAATGCTTATCAATATATTCCCAAGTGGTATTATGAAAGTCGAGGACGATGAGGGTGCCACTCCTTTTCAGGTAGCTTGTCTATACTATTCGGTAGGTGTAGTGGAATACTTGTTAGGAACAGAGTATAGACTGTTAGATACTCGGGATAACAGGGGAGATACAGCTCTACATTATGCATGCCGAGGAAACAATTACAAAGTTGTTAAGTACCTTCTAGAAAGACGTATGCAATTGGTAAATAAGAGGAATGCCGAAGGTGACCTCCCAGTGTATCTTCTATGTAGTACGGGTGAGAATAGTAGCAATCGTGACGATCCGGAACATGTAGAAACGATATGGCGTTTACTTCTGGCCTATCCAGAGGACATGTCATGAAGAAGAAGGTTGAAATGGTTTTGTGCACATGATGTGCATAAAAATGTCAAGCATACATATGGTAGTAAAAGACTTCACAAAGATAACATATCGAATCACAGCTAAGCAGTAGACGTATGAATAAACCTAAATAAGATATGCTAGAGGCCTTATCATAAACAAAGATATGCAAATCTATGCCTATAAAATCTCCTAAAATGCTCAACATATTATTTTGGCGATTGAACTGAATCTCTTGCTGGGTGGATCGGAGATAATAGATAGGATCGGACGCGCTGCCGTGATATCATCAAAAGTGAGTAAAAGTGATGTATCCTTGTATGCCTGAATTAGTGTTGATTAATGTTGTAAAGTCGGCTGTCATATTGTACCGTATCTTATGTTGTTATTTTATACTAAAATTTTCTAATCTTCCACTGCTGACTCCATATTATGTTTAATACCATACCACCTACCTGTATATACACTTACAGAAAACAATGATATAGAAGACAAAAAGGAAATCCTTAACTCAGAAGAAAATCAAATTATAGTAACAATAGGACAGTCATCATGTGTACTAGATCTCGGCATAGACTTTTGCTCGTCGGACTGATTGGTTTTAGTATGTTTCTAGTGCTTCGTAGATCTATGATGAAGAATATAGAGGGATTTGCAAGTAGCAGTAGTAGTAATAGTACCGAGGAGTTGAATACACAACCTACACCATCACCTACTATACAACATATACATCAAGCATCGTCAATATGTAGCTGCAATTCTACAATTTCTAAATGGTATGCTCAGGCTGGTCAAGATAGGTACGTATTCAACGAAATATTTGCAAAAGATTGTGAACGATGTGGTGGTACTTTTGTAGAATTTGGTGCTCGTAATGGTATAGATCATAGTAACACATACTCATTTGAGAAATATCTTGGATGGAATGGATTAATGTTTGAGATGGATCCAAGAGAATACGGTGAGCTGAAAGAGAATAGATGGAACTCAGAGGTACGCCTTGGTCCGGTTTGTCCTTCCTATCAGAGTAATGTTACATTACTTCTCTCTAAGAATGGTGGATGGTCCGGTGTTGAGGGTAGTTATGAACCAACACGAACAAATATGAAAAGAGATGATATACAGAACATATCATGTTATCATTTAGCAATGGAGTTACGTAGTTTGAACATGCATCATGTTGACTATATGACAATTGATACTGAGGGTACTGAACAGTTGATTATTGAAGACTTTCCCTGGCATGAATTTAATATACGAGTAGTACAGATTGAACAGTTGAATGAGAGACGATATCCTGCACAACGGGGGAAGAAACAGGCTATTATTGATTTTATGGTAAACAAGATGAACTATACATTGTTATCAGTATATGTCGTAGCTCAAATGGATACAGATGATTTGATATTCATTAAGGATCCAGACGATGCTGCTTCATTCATTAAGGATCCGAACGATGCTACTTCAAATATTACCGCTAAAGAAGCTTCAAATATTACTGCTAAACAAGAGGACAAGAAAGGGAAGAAAGATTTTGATTGGGGAACAGTCAAGTACACCAACAATCGAAGATGAGAATGCCACGGCCAAAGCTAAGAACAAAGATTTAGTAAAGTAACGTAGAGTCTTAAAATGTAGGTATAGGATTAGGATTGTCATGGCTTCTTAAGTAGGTTTGTTAGTATAGCTGGGCCTGCAACTTCTAGGCATACCTATCTAGATTTGGGTAGATCAGTATGTGTTCTGTGTACATGCTACGCATATGATTCTAGGCACATCATGTGCTCATTATCATACTTATTTCCTTTCAAGGATACTAAACACTATGAGTATATAAATTTTGATTTCTACACAGTCCTCAGGAACGACCATACCAAGTGACAGCACCGCTTCCCGTCTGCTCAGCGAAGTTAAGCACTGTCGGGCCAGGTTAGTACTACGGTGGGGGACCACGTTGGAATCCTTGGTGTTGTTCTTTTGCTTTTTTATACTTTCAACTTCTGAAGTGCACATGATATTTATCTAAGCAGCTGTAATTATATCAGTTTAAATAAAAGGTATTTGCTTGACACAAGTTACATGCTAACAATCTATGAGGTTGATTGCCTCTGCTATCTTTGGAAGTCAAGTCTAACAGGTATTAGCAGGTTCGATTCCCTTGAGAGTCTCCTCTAATGCTCGGAATACAGGAGTCATATTCATAAAGATATAGTATGAAATGTACATATGACTCGGTTGTAAATGTGTCTAATACTAGCTACTGAGTACTAAGTATGGCATTTTATCTTTATCCCAGTCCCAAGAGATGATTTGCAAGGGTTTGTTCTGGTACAGCACTGCTCAGAGTCTCATCATGGCATGAGACTTACGCTTCCGAATCTCCGCAAGCTCTACCTGCTTCGTTTGATATTCGAGCAACCTTTCTTCTAATACTGTATACTCTTCAATCTCGTGCCTCGTCATAGGCTCAACATACAACATGGGGAACTCTTTGATAAAATCATAGATAGAAGACAGTCTCATCTTGTCCATCTTCTCCTTAAAGGCGATTCGTCCTGTCTTAGCTGTTGCAAACCACTTGATCATAATTGGTAGTACTTTGAATTCCCATTCAAAGAAGGGACGCATATCAAAGTGAGAATGCTTAATCAAAATCTTATCCATGGCAACTTGACCTTTGTAATCAGGGCTGTTCAATCTAAGTAACGGCTCGATATGTTTATTATATGGATATGGGGCATTATTTCGGCTCATGTTCAAGTTCCGAAGTGTGTGATTGGAATGATAGGTTTCATTGACACTACATGTATCCCGTTCAATTAGAAGTGTCACGAAAGGCTCCCATCCACAACATGTAATTCTATTGTCTATGAAACTCAAATGCTCCAGGCTAGAGTTTCCAACCAGTGCGTTTGCAAAATGGAGGGCCTCTTTATCTCCAATGTTATTGTGTGAGAGATACATCTTCGTCAAACCGGATCTAGACGACTTGTCATTAACTGCTTCCTTCGACTCACTTGGCGTAACTGACTCATCAACGTCATCAATGTCTATAATTTTACTATCACGGTTATTGAGCTTCTCCAAATCGGAGTCAGGCACTTTCAACAGAGATGAGAGGTTTTCCCAGCCTTTTATTGTGATACTTGGGTTATTGGAGATGTTTAACTCTTCTAACTTGTCGCAAGAGGCCAAGGCAAATGCGATAGCCTCGATCCCTTCATCGTTAATACCGTTTTGCACTAACCTAAATGTTTTCAGCTCGATATTCGTTTGTAAAAGAGTGGCCAATGCAGTACAACCCATCTGCCCAATACTCATATTTGCCAATTGAAGTCGCTCAAGATGTAAATGCGTACTCAATGCCTTTATAATGTCGGCTGATTGCCCCCTACTAATTATACAATTTGAAATACTAACACCCTTTAGATTCAATTGTTTGCCAGAACCATGCAGTGCTGATGATAATAGACGTGCACCGTTACCCTCCAAACTACTGCCATGAATATCAATCTCAACTAGATCATGATTATTCGTAAAGAATTGGTTTAATGTTTGAAATACCTCTCCGTTTAAGAGATCCATATAATTAAAAGATAACTTTCGGATTGATCTATTGCGGTCAAGTCCTTTGTAGAACTGTTTTGGTAGAGCCTTTAAAAACGCAATATCAAGCTCATGTAATGTACTATTTCCACCAAGATAGATCCCCAACCATTCCAAATCCTCTCCGTCAGTAGGTAAGTAATTAATGTCCCCAAAACTAGAATTTATATCGCTGATAATTCTCATAGAATTAGAATTTAGAGTTGCATCATTTTCTTTTAGCCGGCGTAGAATATCTTGGTTATCTTTACTAGATGTAATATCGTCAATATTTATTGCATCTGCTAATGCGGTGTATATTTGATTGTATTCCTCCATGATAACTAGCAGCTTTTAGTATTGTATGAGTATAAGGTATATCAAAAAGTTTGTATGAGTGAGCAAAAAAGTGCGTGGAACATACCTATCATATTATATCAACATAAACACCACCAACAAATCTAAGACAAGCAAAACATAAAACATTATATCATCCGAGTATCCAATCGACACAGTTGTGGTGTATTGCATATTACATTTTGTGCAAACTTATGAATATAGGTACTTTGTGTACATATGATGTGCACATAATATGAGAGTTGTTGATATTGCACTACTGCCGTGCTTCCACCATCAACCAACACAAAGAATGTGCAAATATGAACTAATCTATAGCATAAAACAACAATTCTTGCGTATGTTGAGCTTACTACATATACTAACCTCTCTACTTCTCTAACTCTCTTCATTCAATAATGTCATTTAATTTAGTCGTTTTCTCGCTAAATAATTCAATTTAGTCACTATGTGACAGGCCAAACGCGTGGTAAAGACGCCAATTGATGTAATTGCAATAGCTTCATTATACTGAATTAAATATTACTCTGACGTATCTTTATATGCCTAATTTCATGCAGATTGATGTGGTGAAGTCGGTATGTAAGTGACTGTCATATTTTACTTATTATACACCATATCTTAGCTTTGTTTACTTTCAATATTATTATCAACTCATATCTAATGTTTGTCTTACTCCTATGTTTACTATAACGCCTGCACATATACAGAATAATAATGATATAAAAGATAAGAAGAACTTGCTGTGTACTCAATCATCTACGGCGACGCTGAATAACAAGGCGGCATAATATATACCCTTTGCAATATAACAATAATATGAGTAGTTTGTTTTCACCAATCATTAAAAAGGCACGCCGCTTCCAACGAGTAGGTTTCTTTTGGTGTTCGATTGTCGCTTCTTTATCAATAATTTGGATAGCTTGGTTAATTCTTCAATATCTCGGTAGCCTCGTTGGACCATCTATCTCAACTTTCATCAAACAAATTCTGATGACAATTTGGATAATACTTTTACTGACATTAGGTTCATCCATTCCAGATAACGAAAACAAGCTTATCGGTCAAATTATAATGTCATCATTATCATTTTTTACGGTAGAAGTTATATTTTGTGGTATCAGAGTTATGGTATTTCCTATCAGCATAATATGTTTGTTTTGCAGCTTCTGTTTAGCATTCTATCTCACGGAGCATGATGTTTTTGATGATTTAGAGGCGAGACTAAGTAGAAAGGAGGAGGATGATTTACCTGAGCTGAGATTAATGGACCTGAAAAGAAAAGAGGATTATCAACCAAACATGTCATTTAGGGTCCAACTTGTTTGTCCCCATCTTGTATCATTAGTCATCCTCTTCCTTCTAGCAACTCTATGCCCAAACTTATTTGAAGGATGTGTTATACTGGGTGCTATAAACATTACTTTTAGTGCACTGTTGATATCAAGTCAGTTATACGAATTGGACATGATTTCTATTCCTGTCCGAGATGCGGTTGACAGTATTTCTAATGAGACAATTGAAGAATTGACAAGTATTTACCCAATAGGCTTTGATACTGACAGATTTCAATATCTCTTGCATGATACATTAAGGATAGGAAGGCGGGGTATGTGGCATGGGCGGACTGCCCATACCACTGTGACTGTAATACAGAAGCTTATCAACATATTCCCAAGTGACATTATGAAGGTAGTGGATGATGAGGGTGCCACACCTTTTCTAGTGGCATGCCAATGCTCTTCAGTAAAGGTTGTGAAATACTTGATAGGAAGATATGATGGGCTGTTAGATACACGTGATAACAGGGGAGATACAGCTCTGCATTATGCATGTCGGGGAAAGAATTGCAAAGTTGTTAAGTACCTTTTGAGTAAAAACATGCAATTGGTTACCAAGCGGAATACCGAAGGTGACCTTCCAGTGTATCTTCTAGGTGGTGCGAGTTATGATGATGATAGTAATCACCTTTATGATCCAGAACATGTAGAGACGATATGGCATTTACTTCTGGCCTATCCAGAGGACATGTCATGAAGATAGTGGAAGTGGAAGATGATAAAACGGTGGCAAAAAAAATCATAAAGTCAAAGACATACTATGCAGGTAATAGACGACTTCACAACGAGCTATGTAAGTAGCAGACGCTCGTTCATAAAAGATTCAGTATGAAACATAAAAATGATCGGTTGTAAACGTCTTCTAATACTAGCTAGTAATACAGTAACAACGGCATTCTGTACTTTATTTTTGTGCATATTATGTGCACAAAATCAATAGTTTGAGTTTGACACCGCCAGCCGTACCTAATACCAATCACCAAAACACAAAGTATGCTACTATGAACTAACCAAGAACATGTTTTAGGTTGCTCATAATACTATTGTAAGCCGCAACCACATGACAGTCGATTTCTCAAAGATCCAAATTGTATGTATGTATGTACATCAGTGTGTACCATATCATGTGCCCATCAGATACGATGATTCTCCCTGGCCACAAAATCTCAAAATCTAAAAATCTAAAACACAACTCTCGCTCTGCTCTCACATTACTATCATAAACTCTCATCTCTGACGCCTAGTAGATAAACAATTGAATGTATATACGTAACTGGGCGAAATCCGCAACTACTACTGCATTCTTATCATTCAATTATCTCTTCGTTTCATTGCCATTATTAGCATCATCATTCACTACATCACACTATCAAAAAAGACATCAATCAATAGAATCTTTTCATCGTCCCGAACATCATCATTGCAATACACTAAAAATGTCTGACTCACCTTCACCACCACCACCACAAACAACAACAACAAATAAAGATGACATACCAACATTCACATCCACAGACGCAGCCGCCGCAGCCACAGACTTTGCAAACTATTTCTGTGCCTATGCCCAATTATACCATCAGAAACAAATGTTAACAGATCATAATCGTATGGCAGCGTATCATGCCGCCATTGTTGGCAATGCTGATATATTTAAAGATAAGATTGTTATGGATGTTGGAACTGGTAGTGGTATATTGGCTGGTGAGTGTATATTGTGTGTGCGTAGAGTGTGTGTGTGTGACTTTTTGTTATTGCTGTTTGATGTATTGTTTTATATGTTTATATCTCATCTCAATATATCATCTCTACACTACACTCAAACAACAACAAAACAGTATGGGCAGCACAAGCCGGTGCCAAACGTGTCTACGCAATAGAATATACCGACATGGCGGTACACGCCCGACGAGTCGTCCAAGCCAACGGTGTTGATCATATAGTAAAGGTAATTCAAGGTGCAGTCGAGGAAGTGGAATTACCACAAGAAGATTGGGATGCTGGTATATTAGTACGTCAAGATGGTGATTTAGAAGAGGTTAATAAGGATGGGAAGAAGAATCAAAAGGTTGTTGATATTATTCTAAGTGGTGAGGTCGTTTTGTATGTTATTGTTGTGTTTGTGCACATCTTGTGTACTTTCTACATCTCATACTCACAATATCACATACACAACTCAAACCCACTCTTCGTATAAATAGAATGGATGGGATACTTCCTCCTACGTGAATCAATGCTAGATTCACTAGTTCGGGCACGTGATACATTCCTCAAATCATCCACAGGATTAATGATGCCAAGTCATGCAACAATGTTAGTAGCACCAATAACCGATGAGGAAGAACGAAAAATCCAACATCAAGATTATGCAGGTGCAATGGATGATTGGAAGGAATTTGCTGAAACGACACAAACAATGTATGGTGTTGATATGAGTATATTGCAGGAAGACTTTGATCGTGAACAAAAAGAGTATTATGTTCTGAGTAGTCGTTGGGCGGAGTTGCCTACTAGTTGTTTATTGGCTGAGCCGGTGGTTGTGAAGGAGTATGATATGCATGTTTGTACTGTCGAGGATGCACGGGGTGTTGGATTGGCAGTTGGTGAAGATAAGGGAGTGGGTGCACCGTTTGATTTTGATGTTGTCGGTAGATCATCTGATGCTGCGGCGGCAGCATCTTCGTCGTCTGATGGATATGCTGGACCAATTAGTGGATTTGCGGGATGGTTTACTGTTGACTTTAAAGGACGGACGGATGAGGTTGGACGAGGTGTAGCACCCGAGGTACCCAATCCGGCCTACTTGTCAACAGGGCCTGAAATGGGATGTAAGTTTTATGTGCATATCATGTGTTCATTTGGTTTGTTCGTCTATCATATATCACTAACACACCTTCTTCTCAACCACATATATTTATATCATAGACACACATTGGGGTCAGCAGGTGTTTCATCTACCGAGTGCAATTCCTCTCCTGGCTGATGAAACAACTCGTTTAGAAGGTACATTAGAGATGCACCGTACTAAAGAGAGTGCACGTCTATACAACTGTCGATTCCGATATGTCGCATCACGCAGGAAGACTGGAAGTGATAAGGACGGAGATGATGTATTGATGAAGGGCAAGCCTGAGGAGTTAGTTTATCAGATACCTTAGAGTGAAGTATGGGTATTGTGGCATGGAGATGCAGGCCGTGGCATTTTAAGGGTATTGGTATCAGACTGGGACGAGTAGTGGGTTTTAGAGAGCAAAAGTAGATAGAAGAACGATACATAACGTGTAATCCCGAAGATCCAAAATCGAACGATAGATAGTGCCCAACTCTAGACTAGATTGGATCCAAATAGTGTACACAATGTTTACTTCATCTTCTTTAGATCGTCTAATTAGGGCGTCAAGAAGCCTCAGCCTTCTCCATTGTGAGTTGTTCAATCTTCCGTAGTAGCTCTTCATTCTCAGCTTTGATTTTGGCATTCTCAGCTTTGAGGGTAACAACTTCAGATTTGATTGTGGCATTCTCATCTTTGAGTGTTACAACCTCCGCCTCGAGTTGATATCGTATCTTTCTATCAATTGTGAGAAAACTAAATATATCCGGATATAGTCTAATGGTCCGATAGAATAAAGTGATTCGGCTCCGACCAATTTCATCCTCATCATCATTTGCATCATTATCTTTCCCTAGCCACCCAAGGAAGTCAGGCACAATCTCTTGATCCGTACCAATAACAGAAGACAAATTGACATTGTCGAGGTGGAACCTAATAATCTTTCTGCGGATAACACTCTTCTTGTCCTTTTCTTTGTTTGATTCCAAGCAAAAGAGCAAATCCTCGGGCAAATCATTATAACGACAACTAGGATTCCACAATCTCTCAAGCGTATGATTAGAACTTGATGTTGCATTGATATCTGATGCACTGTGTAGAATTCCCAAAAAGTGCCCCCAGCCTCTGGTAGTTATTGCATCACACCACTTAAGCGCCAATCTTTTGAGTTTGTTGTTATTAACAAGAGAGTTGGTAAGGAGTAGTACTACATCATCATTAATAGCATCTATTCCATCCAAATGAAGCGACTTCAGTGTACATGTTGGGTTTTCCAGTAAAGCAGCTAAATGAATACATCCTTGTCTTCCAAATCCGCTGTGACTCAAGTAAAGGTGCTGTAGACGAGGACAGTAGCCACAGATATCAATAATGACCGGTATGTATTCATCATTGATATTTCTACCAGATAATGCAATGTATTTCATTGAGTTAGGATTCCTCCTATGTCTAAATGCGTTTGCCAACATTTGTAGATCACGAAGATCAAAACCGCAACTATGCAATTGTAATTCAACAAGATTGTCATTCTCTATTACAAATGGACGTAACAATCCCAACCTCACCCTACTGAAATCGTACTCCTCTAGAAAGAATTCTTTCAACGATCTATTGTTTGCAAGACAAGAAAGAAATATTTCTAAATTTTCTGTGGAGGCAATTTCATCTTCCTCCTCATCAAGTCCATCAATACAAATATGCAATCTCTGAAGATGTGTATTATTGCCTATGTTATACCCAAGCTCGACCCATTCTTCGATAGGGAGGGCTGGACCATACGGTAATAGCTCGAGTGATTTAAATCCATAGAAATTTCGCTTGATGTTATTGAATGCATAAACCCGACCATGGTTGTACTCAACCATTTCTTCTTCGTTTCGTTCATAACTACATATGGAGGAAACTGATGTATCATCGCTCATTTTAACTTTCTAACTTTGTTTGATCGGTGTATGTACATTAACTTGTTTGGTGTATGCTATCAATATTTGTAGATTATTCTTAGTTTCTTTTATTTATCTTCTTCTTTCATATACTATCCAGCAATACATACTAAGGATTAGACATTTCATATATGAGCAATAATACGGGCGTATGGGATATTAGCAGTTCACATAAAAACAAATATGTGGTAGAGAATATGTATAGAAATATGACAGCCACTTACATACCGACTTCGCCACAACAATTTACATGAATTTAGGCATACGAGAATACTTCAGTCTTAACATTTAATTCACAATTGACGAAGCTACGGCGGCGTCCAATAGACATACGATATCGTATTGAATCATATTAAAGGCGAAGGAGATGCCTACATGTGGAATATTTGATTCCGAGGTCGGAGTTTAGTCGCCAATACCATTTTTCATCACTGTTAAAAGAGGTACTACCAAGCGGCAAATGGCAAAGCTAACCTCTCAATAGCCGTGTTCTTTCATTACCATTATGGCATATTTAGATCTAGTTTCATACCTATTTATAATTGGTCGTCTGTGGATAGCTTTGCCCATCATTTTTACTCTATTATTAACAACTCGAATTCGAGTAAGTAAAAATAATTGATGCAATATTATGGACGGGGGTGATGAATCAATATCACGTCAATTGTTTAGGAGCAAGAGGAGGTACAGCAAAATAATGATGATATAACTATGCAGTCTGAAAATCAACAACAGCACGGTGGCGGGGACTCTATGAATAATAATGACGCATCACATAAAAATGACAATAAATCAGCTACTAATCAACACAATGAGCAAGAACCGATGGAATCACAGCAAGATGGTGGATTAGATGCAAATGAACTTACGTCGACATTAATGGGAGATAGTAATAATATGAATCAAGACGAAGGGCCGCCGCTGCAGCAGGATGAATCATCATCCTCAGAAAGTGACGGAGAAGAAAGCAGCTCTTCTTCTAGTTCAAGTAGTAGCAGTGAAGAATCAGAATCAGATAACGATGAAGGACTATCTGAATATGAACTACTACGTAAACGTAACATCAAAAGGAATCAGAAACGTTTACGAAAGTTGGGATTGCTAACTGATAATAACACCTCTGCTCTTTCGTCAGCTGTTGCTAAATCAAATGGAGGCGAAAGTAATAGCAAACCAAAGCAAGTACGTAAACAACAGGCACCAATTCAACGGCGGAGTTTACCACGTAGAAAATGTGCCAAACTTAGCCTTCTCCTTTCTTCCAACAACAATGAGAATAGTACAACTGATACCAACAACAATAAAACAAACGGATATGAAAGTGACGAATCATCAACTGCACCATCACCAATTCAAATTACACGAATCCTACATCCCCAGCCACATCAAAAGAAGTCATTAGAACAACAAGAAGAAACAAATTTAAAACAATATAAACGTACAAGACGTATGAAACGTGGTAGGCCGAAACGTGAGGAATATGAATATGTATGTAATGAAAGTTGTAAGTTGTGTGGTGGTAGTTGGATATTGAATGAAGATGAGAATGTGGAAGAGGAGACTAGATTGATACGATGCAAGGATTGTAGGGGAGCATTTCATTTGAAGTGTATGCTTGCCAAGGATAGTGACAGTGTTGATGAGGGAGATAGTGGGGAAGATGATGATAATGAGTCTGAGGAAGAGGAGGATAGGAAAATGCCTGCAGTATCAAATGATAATAATGCCGCTGATAACGATATGTCATTAGAAGTACAAGAGCAAGACATACGTGATCCAAAGCGTTGTTACAAGTGTGAAGAAGAGTACAAACAACGTAAGGAACATGAACAACAACTTACTTCATCTGCCACTCAAATATCATTACCCATCCTTGAGGCTACATTATCAAACAATCAAACAGTACGTGTACGGATAACTCCCGAACCATTATTGGAGGCTAACGTAAATGGGAAGGACGTCTCAGTATCGATTGTGTTGAATAGTAGAGGTACAAACGGCAGTAGTATTAATAATAGAATCACCAGCACTAAGAAATCTACCAAGGAGTCTAATGGATTGACTTGTCCTCACTGTTCAAAAGAGTTTGTATCTCAAGGCGGATTGGATTATCACCTTGAGAAGAAAGTGTGTCAAAGAAAGAAACACGTGACGTGGGGTATACCCCTCGAAGAGAAGGAGGATGGTAATGATGATGATGATAATGATGATCCAACCACAAAGAAGATTCGAAAGATAATTAACAAGGCATTAGCTGATACCGATTATGCCAAGTTACAGGATTATTCATGTGCGGCAATACGAAAACATATACCGAAAGATGCGGATAAGATTGTGAGATTGGGAGGTATTCAAATGTTGACTGCTGCAATGGAACATCGTGAGTATTAGTATACTTGTTTCTTGTGTTATGCATGGTATGGCATACTCATTGTCATGCACACTCTTATCATCAATACAGATCCTCAACGGCCAATGGTTCAAGCAGAGGCACTTTGTACGTTATCTGAACTAGCATGGGCACTTCCTCAATCATGTGTTGATATCTGTCGAGGATGCTTAGACCTAGTAGTTGCTGCTATGGAACAACACTCAAGCGTAAGTGAATGTTTGTATTAGGGATACTTCTCTTCTTGGCTTAAGTCTAAACTGAAACTTCCATTCAATACTTCTCAATCTTCAGCATGCCAAGATACTTGAGATGGGATGTGGACTATTGAGGGCCTTGTCGTATGATGCAGAATGTTGTGTTGAGCTCAAGAAGAAGAAGGCAGTCTCAGTTGTTGTGGTCGATTCAATCAAACATAATCCTCAGAAAGTGGATGTCATGATTGAGGGAAGGTAAGTGTTGTGTTTGCACATAATGTGTCCTAAAGTGAAAGACGAATGCTTATTGTATCCCTTTCCTCCTCTGTTTAGTATGTTCCTACAGAATATGATGGTAGTATCAGCAAATACAACACTTACTTCTATCTTGGGTAATACAAAACATCGTATGAATGATGATGATAATGAACAAGAAGTTGATCTTCTTCCAACATTAGTCACTGCCATACAAACAAACTCAAACAATGCCGACCTGGCCTTTTCGGTATTTGGTCTTCTATCAAATGTAGCCATTCATGATAAGGGAAGTGTCAGTCTAAGTGGATTAGATGTTCATACATTGGCAACCGAGGCTATTCGCATCCATTCTTCTCATTCAGATCTACAAGATGTTGTATCATCCCTATTACAAAATGTCGAACAAGAGGCAACAACTGGCTGATAAAAAGAAGGGGATACATATCATGTGTACATTTGGTTCTGTGATGATAATATGGTGGCTATATTTGAGGGTAGTATTGGACACTCCTCTCCATTAGGTAGACTAAGAGTACATAACAATTAACATTTACACAACAACTGTCATACATATACACGATAATTGGGTTAACATAAGTACAATATACATGCTTTGCAAATAATATAGCCCATCAAATGTATTATAACACAAAAGATAACGAAGATATAAATACAAAGCTGTTACAAGAAAAGAAGACTAGATACCCAACTATCGACTAAGGGTGGGATGATGATATTTATTTTGACTCCCATTGCTAGAGTTACGATATTGAGAAGAGATTTTGTAACCTGAGAAGAGAGAGTGAAGTGATAATAATAATGTGTACAAGATGGAGAAATTGACGAGTAAGGAGATAACCAAATGTCTCAACGAAGATCAAGACGAATAGCAGGTGAGAAACCTTCACTTGTTGATGACGAAACGGCAAAAGTTATCATTACTGAATTAATCAGGAGAGGGTACAGCGAAGAAAGGGCATATGAAATAGCCCATGAAGATGATCCAGAATGGAAGGAACTATTCTTTCTGTATATGGATCTAAAAACGAAGGGCTTTGAAGAAGAACTGGCACTTGATTTAGTTAACACTGGCAAGGCGTCATATATTAGAAGGCTCCATGATAGCTACTTGCCGTTGTTTCATGACGATGGACAAGTCTCTACCAAGTTTGTCTTGCTTTTCCTTGAAATGTCTAATGATGAACTTGAAATGAATGACTATCCACTTTTTCTGGCATTACAATGTGCTCAGAGAATGATAATGAATAGAACAATGGAGCTAGAGCAGCACAAGTCGTCTAGTGAAACAAGGGAGCTTCATGTGGGAATTGCTGCTTATGAGGACCATCTTCCAAACATTCTCTTGCCACATAAAGTTCTATTGACAGCATGGGAGAAGCTTGCTAATGCTATGTCATCTATTACAAACCGAGGTATTATTACTCTGAGTATACAAAATATGGAAGTGAGCAAAGAAGTATTTGATATGTTGCTAGAGTCAGTTCAGCAGGCCTCGCCACTTCAATTACTTAATCTTGTTAGGAACAACCTGTTTGTGAACGATTACGGAGTAGACTTTGTTGTTGACGTTCTCAAGGCCAATGCCTCAATTAACTGTGTGGGTATAATGAACAACCTCATTGAATCAGCAGACGATGCTCAATCTCTTGCCGATGCCCTGATTAACCATCCTAAGCTTGACACAATCGTGCTTGATCGATGTGGCTTGGGTCGTAACGAGTCAATTATGAAATCGATTGTACCTTTGCTCGGCAGTTTAGATAAAATCCAGCTTGCTGGTAATCAAATTGGTTCATCGGGTATCAAACTAATCTCGGACTGTCTTGCAATGAACCCTTCAGTCAACACTCTATCTCTTATTGATAACTTGCTGAACGATGAGGATGCAGCTGTACTTGCAAACTCTTTGATGAGCAATACCAACTTGAGGATACTGAGGATTGCTGGCAACAGCATAACTCAAGAAGGAATGAAGAGCTTTCATTTGGCCGTTCGAAATACCTCAAGCTTCAATGCAATCAGTGACTCAAATCATACTTGTTGTATAAGTGATGGAGATGAAGAACTGTCAAAGGTAAACATCTGGATTGATCCAAAGTTTAACGAGACTGATAAGTTGTTCAGCGTTTTACGTCATCAGGGAAACATGCATATTCTCAATAACATCCCTATTGAGCTAATGCCTAGAGTTCTGTATCTCTTGCAAGGGCGAGGGTTTGTTGACTCTCTTAATATCAATCCGGTATTCTGGTTCATTCGTCAGTGGTGTATGCCTCTTTTGTACACGAATTGTGTTGGTTTGGAACCGAGACGGAGTGAAAGAGTAAGGAAGAGGAAAGTCATGGATTATATGCATGATTGATAAGAGAAGAGGCCAAAAAGTACACGCTTGACGCCAAACACATTTGAGTATATGGCTGATGATTTAGCTTGAGTCGGTACTGCAGACTATAAACAAGCCGGGCAAAGAAGGTATACATTTCAAGCACAGTTCTATATAATATGTCATGATAGATGAGAACATGATGACTAATTGAGAGTAGTATTGGGCACTGCTCTCTATCATCTAAGATTAAATAGCATTAGTAGTACATCTACATTTATATAAACAACATGTTAATTTACTCATGATATCAGTTGATGCCCGTTCCACATCATTAGAAGAACATCAATACTGCTTTAGCATCTTTAAGTAATAGCTAAACTTAACAGTGCATCAACTAAACACTTTGTATCATAGACAACATGATGAGACTGACCTCCACTACGACTTCCTTCTGAGCAAGTATTTGCTGGTATCGAATCGATTCCTCGTACTTCAATACCAAGCTTTAGTAATGAGTGTTCATCAATATCAATCTCTGTACCGATTGGGTAAAAGATGTGTGTTATGTAATCCGTTGAGATTTTTGAGCTGCCATTCTCATCGTTGTCATTACTACTATTGATACCATCTTGATCCAAGGCATTAATCACAGCCTGAACAATTGAGTCAGCATCCATCTGTTTTACTTGTTTACTACCATCCTCGTCTAATGTCTCTACCCAGCTCGTCTCACAATCATGCCAACCATTCAATAACAATACCTTGTATACATATCGAGATGATATAGCTGATCCAACGCCATCTAGAACCAAGCTTGGCAAAACTGATGTGAACAGACTTCCACAGCCATATACGATACAATTTGCATTCGAGATTGCATCGAGTACTTGTGGATTGGGCTCTGGTGTGATTTCATTCCGACTACTCCATTGCTGTTGTTGTGTACTACTTGATTGTGTGTGTTGTTGATTGCTCTTCTTCCAAGTTGGATCATTTAGTAGATAAGATATTCTGTGTATGGGCGAGGCATGAAGGGAAGACACCTCAGATGACTTTTTGATCACTTGTCTATGTTCATTCTCATGTTGTGTCGTATCTTTTGTATCTTTTGATAGTTTAGGACGTGGATGAGATATATTAAACTGTCCTCGTATCCTCATTCCATCTTTCAGCTCTGCACCCAACACAAGTCTATCTTCTGTCAATACCGCAGGCACAACTCTCGATCCCGATGGTATGCCGGCAACTTTGGAGAATAGAAAGATGGCGGCTGGTAAACTACCAAAGAATATTCGTGCTCCTGCAAAGAAGAAGTTGCCTATCGATCCCCCTCGAAAGTTAAATGCTGGTTGTGATTGTGATTGTCGTATACCGTTATGTCTTTGTAAGACTTGGGTATGAAAGTGCACAAGATATGCTCGTATGATCTGGATGGCAATTTGGTATAGAATAAGGATGGATGTAAGGTTTGTAACTTTTACAGAATGTGTTGTGATATAGAAACAAACATTTCATCAACTCACCGATCGATATGGAGCAGAGACATCCTTCCATAAGGGATGCTCATAGCTCTGTTCATCTTTATCATTTCTTGTCGTAGATTGATGATATGACTCTTGCCCTCCATCTAATATATCAAGCCATTCTTCTCGTGCCATTCTACTAGTTGTGGCCTCGTCTATATCATCATCATCAGTATCTTCTACATTACTGACCAATCTATGACCCAACAATCTTCGTACAGCTCTTGCCTCTCTCGTAGTTCCGGGTGCTAATCGTAATAATCTAGAACGTATATCTCCCACGGCTGGTCCTCCGAGTATCCTAACAATCTCAGCAGTGGAACCTAGAAGAGAAGAAACGTTATGAGATGACTGTATACTATATCATATAAGTATTTATGAAATACATACTAGATACTTACCACCATCATCGGTAACTGGCAGGATATGCCATACTTTAGTTCCTCCTCCATTTCTTTGCTGCTGATTGATATTTTGATTACTGTTATCTTCTGCTATCATACTACCAGAGGCCATCAAATCAAATAGACTACTCATACTATTCGATCTTGATAAACCTGCTTCACTGCTATCCAAGTTGTTGCTGCTATTAATAACTCTTGAGGCCATCTCAGCCGAGGCAGCATTAAATGCTGTCCCTCCGCTGAAAACAACAATGCCCGGCCGTCCTCTTCTTTTTGGCAAATTGATATCTTCTTGATCATTTGAATCATTCTTATTATCATCTACTCCTTCTAGATTATTGGTATGAAGGGGCTTCATAGATTCTCTCATAGCACTTAGTATACTATTATCATCGATCATTTGCAAAGATTGGTGATTGCTCATCGATGATGGAAGATAAACAAAAGCATAGGATACCCTACTCGTTATTGCTATGCTGACGACGAGAATAACAGCGATGATAAAAGATGAAGTAGTAGAATAATAACAGCTGAATGATCTTGATCTATGGATGATCATATGGATGTTATGATGATAGCAAGCTTACATATTATATCGAGCTCAACTCGTTGCTCACATCGTTGGCGAGGATACCACCGCCAGAAGAGTGAGTAGGAAACAACAAAACGCATATAATCTCTTGTTAGGGTTATTGAAATCTGTTTCAAAGGCATAGCTTATATTTGCTTTTGCAATCTCTACCATCTCCGGGAACTGCATCACAATAGCAGCATCGTCGGGGTCTAGTCTTGCTCTTCTGATAAACTTCACACCTTGTTCTTTCTCCCAAGAGACCAACTCCTTTAGTGTTTTCTCATCGGAAGATCCGGACTTGATCTTGTTTATTTCATACGTTAGACGATTGAGATTGTTCAAAGATGGATGCAAATCTCTTGACGGTTCTCTGGTTGGTGTACCTTGCAAGATCTGAGAAGGTGTAGCTTCACTGTTGATTGCAACTATGTCAGCTAGGCGAGCTTTGGCCTTCTTTGATACCTTCTCATGTGGACGTTGATGTTTATGTGTGCCGTAGTGGTTAACAGATGTTTTCTGAGGATTATCTTTCTCTCTAACAATAGTTGCTCCAGCATCACATGGAACATGGACTAGACTCGTGTCCTTATGAACTAGACATTTGCCTTTGTTCGTCCTCGGTGGATCGGGGACGGCAGATTTTCTTCTCTTCCTTGGAAGAACTGGATTGACTTTATACATGCATCCTTCCACTGAACATTCGTACATACCAACACATGTCAGATAATATTTATTCACATCCTTTTGTGGCTTATGTGTGTACATCATCATACACCACGAGGAGTTGAATGATGGATCATTTACATCATAACAGCGTTCTCCTTGTGGGAAACGATCTTCGTCAGAGAAGTCATGAAGAGTGACATCATCATTGGATCGATTGGTAGCAACTACTTCTCTTGACAGACTAGGCATTGGGGATTTGTCACGCTTACCACGGCGTTGTTTCTTGGCACTGTCTGCCTCAGTATCATTGAATTGAACTTTTCTACTACCGTCAGTCGAAAGATTTGTTGTACTTCGAGCCGGAGGTGTTTCTCTATCTGTTGTTGTGGTGGTTGATTGGTTTACAGAAGTAGAAGAGGCAGATGTGTTGGATGTGCCATTAAGTATTTCTTGAAGATTATTCAAAGATTCATGTGAATGTCTACTTGCTACTGCTCGTTGTAATGCATCAGCTATGTTGTTATGAGTAGCGGGAGGATCTCGAGAAACATAACCAAGTACAGTGTCGGCAATGCCGAGCACGATTCTTTCTATATCGGAGAGATTAGAACGAGTGCCATCGTTCCTGTCATCGTTATTATTATTGGAGTTTGACATGCTTGATTTACTATGTGTATGAATAGAAAGTAATGAAATGGTTAGATGAACTTAAGTGATATAAATCAACACATATCTCAGTGCTTGCAAACAAATTTTAGCCAATACGTTTGCACTTTGTTGTTAAGATATATATAACATCACCGCTTGTACTATCATTTCGGCGCTAACAATTGCGGTACAAATACTATTGGTATTACTAACAACTATCATGCACTTGAAATGGTATGGATAGCCGTTCTAGAAGCAAAGATATACCATTTTGATTGCTAACTTTTGCTGTCGGAGATTTGAAATCTGAAACCTGCGAACTCATAGACGATATGAGATATGCTCTATCGTCGCATGTACGGCGTTTTGGATGCTACCGGTTACAGGATATTCACCAGTGATACCACCAATGACTCT
>Ga0075439_12548_pt1 | contig 29483 bp, 17 predicted proteins | sample MintriSingleCell_FD_74264 | JGI IMG/M metagenome (GOLD analysis project Ga0075439, IMG submission 74264) | Marine eukaryotic communities from Monterey Bay, USA to study complex ecological interactions - Minidiscus trioculatus JGI Plate_4_G5... | ecosystem: Environmental > Aquatic > Marine >... | reverse complement strand
GTAGCCTCCTCCACCGTTTTATTCTCCATTGGCACAAACTGCTAATAATACAAATACAACACTCGTACCACCTCCACCACCACAACAACCTGAAAGGGGAATTGTACTACCGGTAGTATTACCAAACCACGGTACACTCGGTCTAACACTCGAAAAACAAGAAGATGGTGCTTCATTAATTATTTCAAAGGTAGCACAGGGTGGACAAGGAGAACGATTTGGTTGCTTCCCTGGTGATATACCAGTTATTTTTTCGTCGGGTGTTGTTACTAAAATACCATATATTGATTTTCTGAAGCAATGTCAAAGTGATGTCCGACCGATTGTATTTAGGTGAGTAGAATTAGTTGATTGTGAACAATGTTTGGGCATTGGGTTCTGATTGTGAAACCAAGTTATTGAATGTGTAATCGTGTGGTTATAAATTGAATTGAATTGAATTTGCTAGATGTTTACCTTCCTCTCTTCTTGGATATTCCCTTAATAATAATTCCCCTCCCTCTCTTCTTGGATAAACTTGCTACCATAGTGTACTTCGATCATGCAGTGCTGATGCTGAATTGATAATGAATAATATGCAGCGGGGGATTAATAATGATAATATTGGTATGCAACAGCATCAACATCATCAACACGAACAACAGCAATTCTCATTGGATGATGATAATAGATTACCACGTGTTTCATTGGATGGAGAGGAAGAAGATACATTTTTGGATAATGCATTATCAGCTGCCAAACCCGATGGAGTGTTTTCGTGTGGTCCAGCAAAGGCAGGATCGTATGAAGCAATGAAGTCATTGAAGAGGCAGGCATCAGCATTGGATAATAGCAACAGTACCTCTCAATATTCAGATCCCGCTGTGCTCGCAAATGATAATGTTATGCTTCCAAATATTGGGGGAGGAGGATCGGCAGCAGCGGCACCACAGTGGGGAGGGGGCAATCCTAACATTCCTCCATCCCTTGATCGTAAACTTGTAATCCAAATTGTTCTTCGTCAACCAACTGAGTTGGGATTGACATTGATGCAAGAAGAAGGAGATGGCAAGGGAGTAATCATTACAGAAGTAGCCAAAGCATCACAAAGTGAAGAGGCTGGTTGTCGTGCGGGTGATATTCCAATCTATTATGCTGCGGGACGAGTTGCCAAGATCCCATTCGAGAGCTTTTTACAGCAAGCACAAGGTCCACGTCCTGTATCATTTAGTGTATTACGTAATGTTGGTGTTAATGATTACTTGTCCATGAAGGATAGGCCAGGTCCGCCAATCCCTGAACAATCGGTACTATTATCCATGACAAATGAACAATTGCACAATGAGTTGACTTTACGCAACATTAGTATGAACAAGAATGCACATCGGGATGTGTTTTTGGGATTACTTGGAGTACCAGTTATTCGATGGAGAGAGTATAGGTCATGGAAGGCTTCTGAAATGAAAGCGGAGGTCAAGAAACGAGGGCTCAAGGTATCAGGTCGAAAGGATGAGTTGTTAGAACGTCTTGGCGTGCCAACAGGAAAGTCCGCGTTTGTATTGTTTTATCATGTGATTTTAAGTGTTCAATATGAAGTCTCGTGATCTTGCCACTTCTTTTAGCCTTTCATTGCCTTTATTCGACTGCCTTTGCAAATCATATGTACTAACAGTAGTTATCCCTCTCTTACATCTTCATAAACTGTGAAACGCACATCTTCCAGGGTTTGGGGAATCGGATGAGGAGACAAGGCTTCGAGAAAGTAAGAACGTTGAGCGTGCTTTGAAGAAGCAAAAGAAGGATCAGGAGAAGAAAGAAAAGAAGGAACAGGAGAGGCTAGAAAGGGTGGAGGAGCAGAGGAAGATTCAATCCATTATTGAATCTGATGCTGCTGCTGAGGAATTGCGTAACTCTTCCCCTAGCCAAGACGATGCGGATCCATTGTCGGATCAAAAACCAAGTGCCAAAGAAGATGGATCTACAGATGAGAATCATGACCTCAAGCAGGCTTCTCCTGTTAAGTCTCCTGTTAAGTCTCCTAACCCGCGCTATGACCCTCGTGTTGCAATGTTCGCCCTCGGAGGCGACCCCGCTAATGAGTATTCATCATCTGACGATGAGGATGGTAACAATGAACATGATTGGAATCCCCCTGATCTCCCAGATTTAACTTTTGGAACAATGTAAGTTGTTGGTTATGGAAACAGCAACAGCATTGAGTAGGTTGCAACCTGTTGCTTTGTGTGCTCTGGAAATACACGAAGCAATCTTGATCAACTTATTGAGAAGAGAGGAGTGTAGCTTCTCTAAGTCTAGATATTACATCAGTATATGTATAGAACATCTTCTTTAGTTTTATGAATCATATGATATGATCATTTGAAGTCTTTGCAGCATTCAAGCCAACGCCTTCCTGACATCCTCAATCAATCGTTCAGCTCCTTCGCCATCACCACATACTAGTCTCCATCTATGAGATCGCTTCAGTTTGTTTTGTGGAAGGATGACTAAAGTAATCTTCCGTGGGTCTTCATTAGCCGCACGTACTTCTGTGACGCGGTTGAGCTTTGCCGAGTCAATAATGGCAAATGAGACATCTCCCAGTTTCTTCCTCTTCTCGTTATCATCATTTGGATTTGTACCATCTCCAATGTAATACTCATCAAGAAGGTATACCCTCGCGTCTGTAATGACAAAAGCTCTTCTTGACGCCTCTCTGTCACCCCTCTTCCATATCTGATGCAGTATTGAGTAATGCATGACGACTTCGTTAGATCGAGGTGCACCGAGTTCATCCAAGAAAGTCTTGTCATCATTATCAATCAATGTTTCCAATCCAGGCAGACGATCGCTATCGATAGCAGCTAATAGTGATTGGAGCTTCTGAAGTAATGATACTGTCTGTAATTTGTTGCTTGTCAATATAACATATGTATATTCGAACGATGACGAGGCATTTCCAATACAAAATCGAAGGATTAGTCGTTGAAATTGAAACCCAATTGTGATACCTCGTAGACAATTCAAGGGGTGTCTTATCACTGCATGAGGCCAATACGCATCACTAAAAGTCTGTGAGATAGAGAAGAAGTCGAATGTGTCGAGACATGTCAGAATGAAAGTCAAAAAGAGTAAATGGGTAAGGTAACACATATATCATTTGCTTCTTCACTTACCGAGTTTGGAGGAATACGTGATGGAAATGTCCTCGTTGAGCCTGCAGGCTTTTGAGACACCTCATCATCAACAATAAAGTATAAAGCAACATCTGATAGGCATAAAATGAACTTTCGACCCTCACTAACCATGACATCTTTTGTATTACGCATGGTGGGGTCTCCATGGAAGCCTCTCTTTGTCATTTGTATGGGTGATAGACGTGTGCGTGCATACGGACCACATGCTAAGACGTCTTCTTTCCAAACTCCAACGTATCGTTCACTAAAGTCTAGTTCTGATGGAAGAATAGAAGTATCCTCTTGTCTTTTGCTATTGATGAGAGTATCTCTATCAAACTTGAATAGTTGGATTCTTGGAGCTGTGATTTCTCTGCTGACATTGCCACCTTCCTCCTCTTCTTCTTCTCTCTCCTTCTCCTCAACAGAATCATGATGAAATATGTATGAATCAAAGTAGAGATCAAGATCAGTTGCCACAAAGAGTGGCTTATAGTCGGATGGGCCATCATATTGAGAGTCTTTCTCTGCCGCATTGAAATCAACCATCTGTTGTTGAGTTGGTTTGACATCAGAAGAATGAGTTGTCTTCAAAGGAAGAGTATTCTTTTGTGGTGTTATATTCTCACGGTATGACTGCTCCCAAATCTCACTGATAATCTTCCTCTCCTTTCTGTCGTGTTGATTGGATGGATCACTATCCGTGCTACCTTCGTCCCCGCCATCGTGCTCTTCCTTTAACCAAGAAGGCTTGTCATCATCGCCATTAAGAGAAGACGATCCTTCATCTGATGCTACTTGACCTTGTTCATTATCATCACTTGGTGTCAGGTCCCAAACAAAAGTGTCAGAAGGAATTACGAGATCCGCGTGTATAGTTGGATTCCAGACCTCATCATCGGCCTCAGACAGAATAGATGATGGTAGTCTGTACGGAAAAGACTCTTTAGGAGAGCTACCTTCAGCAATAACGTCTTCATCACCACTGCCATGTGACGAGGAGGTCTTTGTTAATGATAGACAACTCTGTGAATTCCCATCTTGTTCTCGTAATATGAAAGGCTCAGCGACAGGGCGGATGGACGTGATCAAATCTTTCATGTCGAACTGAACATTAGTGTGTCTGATGTCATCCCTCCGTTTATCGAATAGATTGTCTTTCTCGCAATGAAGTCGTTCAATTCGTGTAGCTGCCTTCTCATTGAGCAGATCTGATCCAGCTATTCTAAGATGGGCTGTGTTTACTCTACCGCTCTTGACAACACGTCGCATTCCACCTCTTTGATCAGGCATGTTGATAGATATTTCATTACTCTCATCAATCTGCTGTCCATCGTCCATATCCCCATCGTTGTCGTTATTGGTACTATCTGTTGCAGTAGGAGGCACCATCGAGTCCACTGATATCACAGTTTGGCGAAAAGTGAGATCTTTCAATGCAACCAATTCATTCTTAATGGCAACTTCATTATCCAAGACGGGCAACAGTCGCTGCATATCACGAAAGGTTGCATTCTTGGGCAAATTATTGCATCTAACCTCACGGAATAAGTTGAATACTTTAATACGGCATGCCGCGGGGTCTTCGCTCTCTAATGGATTACCTTTTAAATCAAAGTTCATCAGGAAAGGCAGCTTGGCAATACCGGATATGTTCGCCAAGTTACATATATTGTTCTCATCTAATGATAGACGTTCTAATGAAAAGAGACGATCCAATCCTCGTGTTGACGAGATTTCATTCCCCGTTAGTATAAATTCAGTAACGTTTCCTATATGCATGAATATATCATCCAAGCTGCAAAGAGGATGAGAAGGGTGAAGAGATGCGAGTGGTCAGTGAGTATATTCTTAAAATCATTAGACACACCAGACACACAAAGCACATACCTTGACAGTCGATTATACGACAAATCAATCGACGATAAAAGTGGTAAAGCCGAAAGTCCAGCAAATACAGTCTTGCTCTTGAACAATTCATTATTTGACAAATTCAACGAAGTGAGATTGGGAAATCGAGCAAGTGGTGGTATCCGTGGTACATTATTGGACCTTCTTCTTCTCTTGATACCACGTAGTCCAGCTGTTTCACCCATGGCACAGTTGGCTAGTTTAAGTTTTGATATTGATTTGTATTCGAATGGAGTTGCAGATAATATTGGTTGCTGTTTGATATCATCATCGTCAGCTGACTGCTGCTGCAGAGTTGTTGCCTCCACTTTCTTCTCCATATTCTCATCAATTAGACTTAAGTTCCTAGGTATACTATCCTCTTGAATACTTGTATCAACAGGAGGAATAACATCACCAGGAAAAAACAACAAATTAACATCTAATATACACCCCCTCTCCAACTGAAATACATCCAACCTCTTACATGTATCTAAATTACTAATCCAATTGGGTGGTATACCATTAATAACTAACTTATTAACATTTGGAAAGAATATCATATTAACATTTGGATTATATTGTATTTCATGATGATAATATTGAAATTTTGATAATGTTGGTGGTGATATTACGTCGTAGACTGTCGATGGTCCTGTGCCACAGGAACTTTCATCATCTATACTACCAGTATCAATTGCCAACTTTGATAATAAATTGGTTGTTAATGATTTCTTGCCCTCATCTAGATTCTTTTTACTCTTGCCTTTCATAGTCGATGGATGTGGTGGTGGCCAAACTTCGCCTGAGATTCGTAAACTAGTCACACGTCGTAATGACATGTGTACACAATCCAATTGTTGACGTGGTACGTCATCTAATATATCAGTATCGTCTATATCATCTAGTAATTGACTTGATAACCACCCAATTGCCGAGGCTGGTAATGTTAATCCTCTTGCTCTCTTCTTCTTCTTTTGATGAGTTGTAGGACTTTTTGATTCCTTCTTTCTACGCCATTCACTAACTAATGAACCTTCATCTATAGTTGGTGGACATTCGGATAGAAATTCGATAAGTCGTTTGAGTAGTATCAATCCAGATTCTTTGAGATGTTGCTTTAGTATTATATCCTCTTTATCTTGCTTTGCCTTTGCAGCTGATGATATTGTTGATTTAACATCTGTGGATATTTCCGACATGACACTTTGTGTATCGGAATTTTTATTGTTATATCTAACTGATGATTGTTTTGGTGTTGTTGTATTAGTACTTCGTCCAAAGTAGGACATACCTTTTGTTAGTAATGATGTTTTACTGTCAACATGTGATGACTTTAATGGTATGCTTTGTGTTGTTGTCGAGCTGCTGCTCTTTGGTGGTGATTTTCTTTTTGCGGTTGATATCAAAGCATAGGCCGCCATGTGTTTATCATTTGATGGAGTATCGGATATTGATGTCGATTTTGTACTTGTTATATCTTCAATTGCATCGTTTGATGTAACAACTTCCAATCCTTCTGTATGAGTATCAACTTCCTCTTTTTTATCATAATTTCTCACTTTCAAAGTGTCAAGCTCATCAGATTCGCCCTCAATATACCGTTTATACTTTGTGTCAGCTTCTATACAGCCGTTAATATCAGCAAAATCTTTGTCCATATCTGCTTCTATACTATCATCCTTTTCAACTGATGCTGCTTCCTCTACACTCAGTGCATGATTAGAAGAATTAATCAACTCAGAATTCTTGCTCACATCTAATGCATTACTTTCACAAGCAGTATCGGCGGCGGCGGCTTCTGTCGTATTATCTGATACATCATTTACAGAGCTACTAGTACTATCAGCCGTATCAATTTTGACACCGTTAGCTGCCAGTGTATTCAATAGGTTTGCAAATGCATCACCTTTATCTTCTTGCTTTTGCATAATTTTTGTAACTTTTGTATGTAGTTTGTAACCTGCCTATTACAAGCCTACAAGATTATATCAGTAGAGAACAAAAGTAAATGATTCTTCACAACCTTATTCTAGATATATCTGACTTATTATTTGTGTATTAAGAGCATATTAAACCTCAAACTCGCAATCGATAAGAGTCTCTCAATCAATTTCTTGTAAATTTTAGGGGTGGTATCCTCGAGGATCCTCACGGATTACAACCAATTGAAGTGTTATGAGTAGCAGTGATCAGTTGGCTAACGCAACTACAAGCAGAAACACTGTGATATATACCATACCCTGCAAACATATGTTAGAGTCGACAAGTTCTTACAACTCATCACGGTATCCTACATTGGAGTCCTCTATTAATTACCTTAATTAATTGAATGTCATGAAGATGATCATTAATCTGCAATACTCGAGAGTGGGGAATATCGAGCTTTTTGTAATAGATACCAAGCAATGAAAAGAATATGATATCAATACATATATAAATATACAAACAATAGGCATATTATCATAGAGTGGCTAATGCTATGGTGGATAGAGATCAACAATGAGAAGAAACGTGATATCAATGAAGTACAAACAACAATGGATGACAATCATAACCTTCCTTCTCTTCACTGCAATATCATTGCAACTTGAATTAGTATCATCACCAATATCAGTAGTAGAAGCAAAGAGTATAAAACGAAAGTTATTCCCCCGTAAAACAAAGTTAACTTGGGTAAACGGTATAGCACACCGTCCAGAACACATGACAGATCCAACATTTGTCATATCCACAGCATTTGGTAATGTCCCAGTCGATTACTGTCATAATCCAAGTTCCATGACATCGGAATCAGACTACATTGGTTTCTTCAAGGATGGTTTACAAGCTAGTACACATCAAATGGGACGAATAACACCCGAGGTAGACAACCTAGTTATACATTTACGATCAGCATTAAAAGAAGTTGGCAAATCAGGACGAGTTATACATATAGCACATTCTCAAGGATCGGTAATAACATGGTTGGCAGCTAAACGATTAAACATTGAAGAATGTAAACGTATTGAAATTATATCCTTCGGAGGTGCAGCTACGATATGCACATCAGAATTTCCATATTTTGCACGATGTATTAACTATTATGGAGTGAATGATCCAATACTGAATGTAGTACCGAGTGCAGTTAAGGCACTTAAATCAGGCTTTGCATTTGGTGGAGGATTAGGTAAGCAGAAGTTAATTGTGCACAATGGTCACAGACCACTGGCCCTTGATTTGTGGGCATTGGATTCTGATTGTGAAACCAAGATATGAATGCATACTCACGTGGCTGCTGGATTGAGTTGAATTGTACATATGATATGGTTTTGCACATTACTAACAAATACTAACCCCCCTCCCTCCCTCTCTTCTTGGATATGCTTGTGACCATTGTGTGGAATTCACTTCTGATTTCCATTAGAACAAGAAATTATATTCTTAGCATCAAGAACTGGTGATCCTATGACTGATCATGGACTGTTAAATCCGACATACTTGGAGGCATTGCTTTGGGAGGGACAGCGATATCAATCGTTATACTTATCACCACTTGGACAGATGGTAGTGGATGGTACCGGGGCATTTGTTGCTCCCTTGGCATCATCCTGTGATTTTGCCTATGAGGTCACAAGACGGATATTCGTGGCTATATTCCGATTGATTATATTACTTAGAGAGTTTATGAATAAAGTTATTCATAGAGTCTTCAGTGGACATATGGATGAGGAGCAATTTCAGCAATATAAGTAATGAGTAACAGTTACTCAAACTCGGCTGTCTTCTCCATACGATATCGTTTAGACTGTCTTCCTCTACTCTGTGGTTGATATGTATAATTGACATAGCTCTGATACCATCTTGTTGGCATCACAAAAACCATCGCCCACAAACTTTGAATCACCTTTATTCAAGCCAATGTGAGCAATAAAAGTGTACTCATTGCTTTTATAAGTTCCACCGTCTCTCAGATATGGCCCCGTCAATACGCCCAAATCAGAAATATTTCTTATACCGCTGTTTGATAATGCACTTGTGATGAAGTTTGGTCCTAAACAGAATATTCTGCCCAGTTTACATGATAGTATGCCTTTCTCATCTACATTTGACTTGACTGTATCAAGAATGATCTGGAACAGTTTATGGTTCTTTGAATAGCCAATGAAGAGATTGTTTGACAGGATACAAGTCTTTGGTTCTTGAGTGAAACCTTCACCAGTGCATGTCATATGGTCAGGTTTGTCGGCTGAAGTCTTGGCAGGGCTTAAATTTATCACTGGCATTCCGACATATGGCAAAGGCTTCACCAAAACTCCATCTATATCGACATAACTACCTCCATAGTTTCGCATAATGATATATCTTATCAGATCACCACGAGGTACTACTTCTGGTAAGGAGGCATATGCGGCAGATAGGACTTTATCGTCTCCTACTTCCTTCTCAATATCAAACAGCATCGGTCTCACCTTGTTTGAATTATGAAGATCGATGTGTTCAAGATAGCGAGTACTCCAATTCGATCCGCCTCCAATATTCCAAAAGTATATCTGGTAATCGCTCGGAAGGTTGGCGATGTATGATTTCAAAGACAACTCTATCATCTTATCACAACAGCCAGTGAATGAATCTGGTTCAAATGTACGGATCTTGCCACCATATGCTTTTCTGTCGATTGATTCATTCGGAACGCCCCACATCACATGCCAGATTCGTGGCCCTTCTTCAGACTCGTCTGTGGTATCACTATCGTCTACACTATCTTCCTCTACTTCTCTATCGGCTGCCACGATGGCATCATTAAGATCTGATTCTATCTTCTGTGGTATTACTGCCTCGCTCCTTTCACTATCGGAGTCTGCCTCTTCACCGTTGACTACTTCCTCATTCTCTTTCTGAGCCAGTGCTTTGGTGGCAGCCTTGCCTCTCTTGTTTCCCTGCTTACCCTTGCCTGCTTGTTCATTTATGAGCTTCTTGTTCTTCTTCCCGTTCATAACTCTGGTGTATAATCTTGTAGAGCGATCATATCCATAACAAAGGCGACATTCGGATGGGCCGTAGCCAAAATCTGCCTCCATATTCCAATCGATACTTTGTTGTGCAGCGTCCCATTCCTCTTTGGTTAGACAAGTAGTTCCGTGTGCTACTGCTGATTTTGGTTGAGGCGTATATCCATCTTTCACTGTTAGGCTAAACTCCTTCACCAAACATTGTATGAAGAGCTCGGGACTTCTCTCAAGTTCATTTAACCGAACCAGCTTGACATTCCGAGGCATAACTTCCACTATCTGTTCCATAATCTCAAGCTTATGCCGACGTAAACTGAACACGTTTGGGTAAGTATAATTGGAGCTAACTTTTGATATCGAAATCTCTTTGGTTTCAACATTCTTCTTGCCCTTCTTCTTCTTCCACTCATTTTCTCCATTATCTCGCAAGAACGGTACCGACTCAGCCCAATCATTCCATTTCATCTCGGTCCAAAACTCCAATAATGATTTACCGGCAACTGAATTTTGATTCAACCATATCTTATCATTTGGATCAGACGATGGACCACACTTCTCTGGACTCTTCGGTGGACATAAATGATATGGCTTACGGAACATTCCCTCGCCCCAATCGCATGGCGATCGTACTACCATTATCCACAGGATATCCTCTCTTGCTTTAATCTCTGCCAGTTCTTTATTAGTTAACAAATCGTGGCGAAACATATGTTTATGGAGTAAAACTGGTATGTCAGAACTGAATTTCTCGAGATTACTACCCATCGTGTTGGGGACTTCAAATGCTTCTGCTAATGTGTTTGATACAAATGTCGTTCCACTATTTCTCTCGCCTAGAATATAAATGTTTGATGGTATAGTAGTTGTAGATTCACCCCATATGTTGGAAGGTGCACCATCACTCTCTGAGAAGAAATCGTCATCTTCCTCCTCATCATTCGTCGATTGATCATCCACACCGCCACGGCATAAATGACAATCTAAATGATTATGACCAAAGTATCCTTCCAACGTCCAATCTATACGTTGTTGTGCCTCAATCCACTTTGTATAACTCATACATGTAAACAACATATTCTGTATTGGTGGAGGTGGTGTATACTTCTTCTTCAAAGTGAATTGATATTCTTTGACTAAGTCCTTGACAAATATGTCTGGATTGAGTTGAAATTCGGATAGACGTACAATCTTAACATGACGGGGTACTGTCTCCATAATTTGTTTGAATAGTAGTAGTTTACGTTGTCGTGTATCGAATATATCATCATACTTTGAATCTTGATATGGTTTACTTTTGATAATGTTGGCAGTTTCTTGTTGTTGTGTACTGTTCTTGTTGCTAGGCCAGTCATACCATGGTATGCGATAATAATCAGCATCAGATGCAAATTCATACATCTTACATTGTTCACCACTTAATACCTTCTTATCACATGCATCCTTTTGTGATAACATTACAGAATCAGCCCAATCACATGGTGATTTCATTGTTAATATCCATAATATATCAGTTCTACTTGATATATCATATATTTCCGTTGTATTTAAGAAATCATTACGATAGATATGTTCATGTAATGTTACTTGTATATTGTTAAATGCATTCTTTAGTATATTGTATGTATATACATTGCCTGAATTGAGCTGACCTAATACAACAATTTTTGTGGGTGGTGCATCTAGAGTTGATAATTCTGAACTAATGCCAGGTTTAATTCAATCTTTGCTGGTTTAATGGCGCGTTGTGAATTTAGAAAGTTTATTACACCGATTATAAAGATGAATAGGATGTATAGTGACTTCTTTAGGAAGGCTTTACTATTATCCTTTGCCATTGTTAATCGTTGATAATTTATTGAGTAAGTTGTATAATAAGTTGTTGGTATCCTACTACAAAAGTAGCTCGACACTGCGCCGCGCCCACCATATACTCAGTATTGCAATAACCGAATCAACAAGGTTGTTCAATAGATGCCGCCGACTATATCATGCAACATATAATAAACAGCACCTCTATGCTAAGTAGTAGTAGCAAGGCCAGATCTGACAGAGTAAAAACCCAGCTAGGGATACCTGTGCTTGTTGTTAGATTTTCAAGGACTAGTATTGTTAGTGCAGTATGGTATGATCTAGGGAATTGTTTGTGATGGTATCATTCTGATTACGTCACGCTTCTCTACTTGTACCACAGCTTCAGTTATTACTCTTTCGAGTGGTGGTGTAATTGACTATATAGAGTTTTCGAACTGACTGAAAACTCCTTTAATAAATTAAACTTATTTTAGATCTGATATTATGGCGTTGTTTAGATACTACCTACCTATGTCTTTGCATATTTGTTTGCGTGCCTTGATTAGATTTGGAATCGGTACCAGTTCAGTGTAGTCAATAGTTCACCACCTTCTTTAAAGATCTGCATACACCGTTTATAGTATTAATAGTTCGATAGCAAAAAGCGGTGGTTTTAAGGTATTAAGTGTGCACCTTACGAGCAAATAATCAGCTTATAAATTGTAGTAGTTTTTAACATTCTACTGGTAGCGGCGTATCTGCAGTTTAATATTAGTTAAGGTATTAAGAGTTTATCATCTTCCCAGCATATTATTCAATCAACTACCATCTGATTATAAGTTATGAACGATTATAGTGAAGAAACGCTGTCGATCATGTCTACAGAAACATTGCATAGAATTGAGTTAGACAATTTGATTGAGTTGGGTATATGCAACAAGGATAACGTCCTCTCCCGTGATGGAGGATTATTTTCATCAAGAAATAGAGGTGATTATACTACACTTGGTAGTTGCATCGGGAGGAATACCAAATTGCAAACATTGTATGTCGAACTTGAAGGTATTAGATTATCTGCAACAAATAGTGGGTTCTTTGAAGGTATAAAACAAAACTCTTCTATTAATAAGTTCAAGCTCAATGGCTTCTCCTACATTGGATTAGACAACCAAATTGGCGAAGTAGGATGTGAAATATTGAAGGCATTTCAGGAGAACAACAACCATCTTACTGCTCTTCATATTTGGGCCTGTGATTTGAGTAATGCGGACGAACGTTTTGTCATCAGTACAACTTTGAGTAGTTGCACAAATCTCAAAACGATTAATCTTACTAATAGTGGCTTAAATGATGAACAGTTGTCACTAATGGTAGAAGCAATGAGAGGGCGTGCTTCTTTGCAAGAACTCCATCTATGGGCAAATAGGATTGGTAATACTGGTTGTCAGGCACTGGCCACCTTACTTCAAGATCCGAGTTGCAATCTTGTTACTCTTGATATCCATCATAATCAAATTGGCAATGAAGGGGCAATCGCCATTGCCAATAGTTTGGCAAACGATGACAAATTGAAGAAACTGGACCTCCGTGGTAATCAGATTGGTAATGAGAGTGCGATTGCCATTGCAAACAGTTTGGCCAGCAACAACAAATTGATGGAACTCGACCTGAGAGGTATTCGGATGGATGATAGTCTAGAGAATACCTTCTCTGGAGTATTATGCGATACAACAAGTATCAATGCTACATATTCATCAAATCATACTCTTTCAAAATTTGCTGTTGGTTATGAAGGTCTTCAAGAAGAAAGGATTGGAATAGAACTTATGGTCTTATTAAATCTGAACAGAGGTATCAACAAGAAGTATGTTGCAATCAAGAAGATATTACAACACCATCCAAACATTGATATGGAACCGTTTTTTGAATTGGGATCTGGAGATGAACGGAATCTAATGGCTTTGCCCTATGTAATTGATTGGTTTGATAGGGCAGAGGAAGCGGTCGAATATTACGATGAGGAGAGTGATGATAGTTCTGATTATGACGCAAGAGACGATCAGTATGATTACCAAGTTGAGAAGAGAAAACTATCAGCAATATACGAGTTTGCACTTGCCATGCCGTTGATGTTCATCCCCACTTCTGACAAGAAGAGGAAGAGGGTATCATAAGCAGATAGATGACAAAATGAGGAATAGAGAAAGTGATACATCTCTAACAGATATTCTATCATTAACGAACGCTGGCTTATCCATCAAGATACCCCTACAACCAAGTGGAATCACTTGATGTTAGTATCCAGTAACTAGAGTGCTGATTAAGCTTCCAACAGCACAATCCTAGCTCCTATCTAAACCCTCTTCACCTAAGACCTAGTCCTTAAAATCACACCTGACAGACCGTCCATGATCCCAGCCATCATTTCAGCAGCAGATATATCATTGCCCCCAGGTATAGTGTCAAGGAAGTGTGCGGTACAGTATGATCTAGGGGATTGATCTCTCCTCTACTTGTACTCTTCGTTGTTATCTTTCAATTGGTGGTGTAAGATATAAGATATCGACTCAATACAGAGTTTCCAATTGACATGAAAACTAATTAGATGAACTGACTTGTAGGACTGTGTCAGCTGGCCATTGGCCAATGAGGCCAGATTTCTGGCCAAAGTGGCCAGCCAATTTGGATACAAATGACATATATATGGGTACAATATCCATATTTGTATCCGATAAGTATCCGTATTGCGTACTTTTGTACTGAAGTGGCCAGTGTACTGGCCAATGGGGTTTTTAAAGTGGCCAGCTGACACAGCCCACTGACTTGACAGACTCTTTATTCTTCTCTGATAATATATAAAATTGTAACTGAGTTAGTAATTTAATACCTTGATTAGACTTGGAATCGGTACCAGTGCAGTGTAGTCAGTAGTTGACCACCTTCTGTAAAAATTCTGCTAGTAACGCGTATCGGCGGTTTATATATTAGTCAAGGTATTAAAAAGCATAAACTCAAGGTGCATCTTCCTGCTCTCCACAAATTATAATTATACTCTCGCTATTAACACATACAATTTCTCACTCTTATTATTACAAGTTATGGACGATTACAGTCGAGAAACACTGCGTAGGATTGAGCATAACGATGAAACTTTGCTCGAGTTGGGGATTTGCAATAATGATGATGTCATAACAAGTAATGGTAGATATTTTACCTCAAGTTATGGAGATGATTATTCTAGACTTGGTAGAAGCATCCAGAGGAATACTAATTTGAAAACACTGTATATGGAACCTGAAGATATTATGTTATCTGTAGCAGATAGAGGATTCTTTGAAGGTATAAAACAAAACTCTTCTATTCAAAAGTTCAAGCTCAGTGGCTACTCTCAGTATGGCTACGCTGGTGACATTCGTAACCCAGTTGGTGAAGTAGGATGTGAATTATTGAAAGCATTTCAGGAGAATAACAGCAATCTTACTACCCTTCGTATCTGGTCTTGTGATATTGGCAGCGTGGATGAACGTGCCATTATCAATACAACGTTGAGTAGCTGCACACATCTCAAAAGGATGCATTTTAATCATAACAATATGACGGATGAACAACTATTACCAATGGTAGAAGCAATTAGAGGGCATCGATCAATGGAAGTACTCCAATTGAATTATAATAGAATTGGTAATGTCGGATGTCAGGCACTGGCTACCTTACTTCAAGATCCAAGTTGCAATCTACATACTCTTGACATCCATCATAATCATATCAACAATGAGGGTGCAATTGCCATTATAAACGGTTTGGCCAACAATAACAAATTGAAAGATCTGGACATTAGTCAGAATCAGATACGCAATCAAAACATAGTAGAGGATGCCTTCTCCAAAGTATTATGCAACCCAACAAGTATCAATGCCACACATTCATCGAATCATACACTGATTGATCTAAAGATTCAAGGCAATATGTTGCTTCTTCATTCAAAACTCCAAATGAACAAATGCGAAAACAAAAGTCACGTTGCGATGATAAAGATTCTCATATACCATCCAAACATTGACATGGAAGCATTATTTGAATGGGGCTCTGGAGATGAACGGAGTCTAAAAGCACTGCCTTATGTTGTTGGTTGGTTTGAAAGGGCAGAGGAAGCTGTTGATATCCAGGAGGGAAAAAGGCTTTCAGCAATTTATCAATTTGCTTTGGCTATGCCACTGATGTTTATCCCCGCTTCTCATACCAAAGCTGATGACAAGAAGAGGAAGAGGACTGGCATGTAGGGATACAAATTGGGGTAAGATAAAAGAAGCTTTACTTTATATCACTTAGATTGGAGCCCAATTTCAATTTAGTTGTTGCAACTGCTGTTGGTATCCTTACAAAAGCTCGAGTTACTGCGCAACCATACACTCAGTATTGCAATAATCGATTCAACAAGGTTGTTCAATAGATGCCGCCGACTATACTATCACTACTCCTCCAACATTACACAACAACTAACAGCACTGCCTGGCTAAAAAGGCCGAAAAAAGGATACCTATCTTGTTGTAGATCTTTCAAGGTCACTAGTGTTGTTAGTGCAGTATGGTATGATCTAGGGAATTGTTTGTGATAGTATCATTAATGATACGTCTACGCGCTTCTTAGCTCTGCTTCTCTACTCTGGCTATTCTTTCAAGTGGTGGTGTAATTGACTATATAGAGTTTTCTGAGTGGCATGAAAACTACTTATTATTGATAAAGTGTTCGTTTGTGTCTTTGCAGTACGATAATAATTTGTTTGCCTTGATTAGATTTGGAATCGGTGCCAGTGTACATAGTGTAGTCAATAGTTCACCACCTTATTTACAAGATCTGCTAATATCTGCAGTTTATATATTAGTTAAGGTATTAAAAAGCATAAACTCAAGGGTGCATCTTCCCAGGCAGCATAATTTTAATCTCTCTCCCTAATAGTACTCTTACTCTTATTATCACCAAGTAGTTATGGAAGATTATAGCCTAGAAACACTGCGTCGGATTGAAAAGAATGATGATACATTGATCGAGTTGGGGATTTGCAATGATCATGTTGTCATATCAAAAGATAATGGCAGATTTTTTACTTCAGCAGATGGTGGTGACTATTCTCAACTTGGTACTTCCATCGGGAGAAATACCCATTTGAAAACATTATATGTCAAACTTGACAGTATCGGTTTATCCATTACAGATAGTGGATTCTTTGAAGGTATCAAAAAAACCTCTTCGATTGATACGTTTAAACTCAGTGGCTACTCTATACGTAGTGACATCTATAACCCAATTGGTGAAGTAGGATGTGAACTATTGAAAGCATTTCAGGAGAACAGTAGTAATCTAACCGAGCTTCGTATCTGGTGCTGCGATATTAGCAGCATAGATGAGCGTGTCATAAATAAAACTTTGAGTACAAGCACAAATCTCAAAACATTGCATTTCAATTACAACAATATGACGGGTGAACAAATATTACCGATGGTAGAAGCAATTAGAGGGCATGGATCATTAGAGATACTTAGTTTGGATCACAATAGAATCAGCAATGTCGGATGCCAGGCACTTGCTACATTACTTGAAGATCCAAATTGCCAAATACATACTCTTAGGCTCAACTACAATATCATAGACAATGAGGGGGCAAATACGTTGGCAAAAAGTTTGGTCAACAATACCAAATTGAAGAAACTCGAACTTGGCTTGAGTGAGTTTGAACAAAGTCAGGTAGAGAATGCATTCTCCAGAGTATTATGCGATACAACAAGTATTAATGCTACATACTCTTCCAATCATACACTTACAAAATTATCTGTTGGCGTTGGGTATGAAGACCCCAGGATGGGAATAGAACTTGCATCTTTACTAAAAATGAACAAGGGTATCAACAAGAAGTATATTGCAATTGAAAAGATATTACAACATCACCCAAACATTGGTATGGAACCGTTATTTGAATGGGGCTCTGGGAATGAACGGAATCTAATGGCTTTACCTTACGTGATTGATTGGTTTGATAGAGCAGAAGAAGCGGTCGAATATGACGATGAGAGTGTTGTATCAAGTGATGATAGTTCAGATTATTCAGATTCAGATGATAGTTCTTCTCATTCAGTTGAAGAGGACGATTATGATTACCAAGTTGAGGAGAGAAAGCTAACAGCAATATACGAGTTTGCTCTGGCCATGCCAGTTTTGTTTGTACCTTTGTCTAATACCAAATCCAACAACAAGAAGAGGAAGGCCCCATACAGCAGATGACTGTGGGGAATAGGGAATCTTTGTATATAGAAAAAGTGATGTTACTCTAACAAATATTCTATCATTAACGAACGATGGCTTATCAAGCCATCAAGATACCCCTACACAAGTGGAATCACCTGATTGTTAGTATCAAGTAACTAGAGTGCTGATTAAGCTACACAACAGCACAATCCTAGATCCTATTCTAATTCCCAAACCTAGTCCCTCCTTTCTTCATCACACCTTAACTGACCGTCTATGTTGAGGTGAACCCATCCCAGCCATCATTTCAGCAGCAGATGTATCATTCCCCCCAGGTATATAACCTTTAGCACGCTTACTCAACGATGTAGTATCAGAGTCAGCGGCAGCTATATCTCCCAACGACTTGGTCTGTGCTGCCTTCTTCCGTGCCGTCGTTCTCGGCGTGGCATGCGTATTAGCATCTAATATCTGTGACGTGACGGCCACGGCAACCTTGTGTGAGTGTGTTAGCATTCCACTACTCTCATCTTGCGTTGATCCAAAGTTACTAATGCGTTTGGCAAAGTGTCGTGCTCTATCCGATGCTTGGGGGTCAAAGCCTGACTCGACAGCTTCATGATCAGCCGCACCAGCGGCTAAACTCAAGTCACGTGCCCAACTTGTATACTGCATAGAAACATTCCGTAACTTATTCGGATCTTTAGTACGACTTGCACGTTGTCGTTTCTGTTCTTCCATTACCATACGTATAGCCAATAATACCGATTGTTGCCGGGCTCGACCTTCCGATGACGAGGCAATATGTTCTAATCCACGTCGTGAATGTCCAAATTTACACCACCATTTATTTGGATTATCCGCCCCCTCACCGTCTGAATCTGTATCTTCCTTGACATATCTTGATAATGATTTGTTATATTCAATTTCACTCTTTTCTAATTCACTCTGACTTGATTTGGATGAATCACTATTGGATCGTTCTAACTTTGTTTCACCTTCGGATTGTGTTCCCGGAGTACCCTGTACCTTCCGTGGACTACCATTTCCACTATTTCCATTACTGCCACGTTTAGCACCAGCCTTACCCCAAGCATTCGAACTAGCCAACCAAATTTCACTACCACCACATTCCATAGCCTTACTTATAATCCGTCCTGTCTTTTTAAATTCATCATAATCACTACGTTGCCACCATACTTGGGCCTTTTGATGTAATGGTATATCTTTTCGTGAGGGGATTGTTAGGACACGTGCCATTGGATTAAAGTTTATTGAATACTTTGGATTAGTATTGTTATTGATTGGATCACCAGTCATTGAATGGACGGGAGATTTCTTTGGTTCATATGTTGGTAGGAAGTGACGCTTACCATCATCTTTCTTTGTTGTTGTCTTTCCTGGTTTATTATTCGAATTGGCATTAAGGAGTGAGATGGAACATCGTCGTACCTTCAATATACTCTTGAATTGTGGAAGTTCTTCCTTCTCTGCTTCCTTGGCAAGTTGTTCAGCAGCAGTTATAGTAGATGTGGCTGTATCCTTATCCAAATCAGGAACCTTGGGAAAGTTAGTAGGCAAGACAGCGGTGTTATCACCCTCTTCTTGTTTCTTCTCATCTTCTACAATACTTTCACCTACTAATATCCCTGCAGCTGTTAGATCTTCCGCAGAAGATGTTGAAGTTGAATGCGCCGTAGATGTTGAATCTACCGACATCATATGTGGTATAGTTGCCTTGGGTGGTGACATACTTTTTGCAAATGATACTTCTCTCCCTGGTGTGGGTGGTTTATTCCTGGATGATGTTGGAGATTGAATTTGCTTCATTGGAATCTTTGGACTGCTTGGCGAAGTAGTGGCAGATGTTGGTAGCGTAGACAATCCAGCAGCCGCCGCAGCAGACTGAGCAGCTGCCTCCTCATTGACTGCATGCTGACGTGCCTCTTCCTTATCCAACTCTGCCTCTTTCAAAGACGATGGAAGAGATATTGAACCATCTGACGAAGAAGAGTTACTTTGTTGAGTATCGATTATCTTCCTTTGCTCATCTTGCTTCGGTGTACCAATCCATGGAAAGAGACATGATAACAAGTTACTTCCTGGACTACCCTCTCTTCCTCCCTCTTTCTTACTATTATCCCGTAAACTATTCTTATAATCATCATACCCATAACCATATCCACCACTTCCATACTCGGACTCATTATAATAGTCTGTATATCCCTCATATTGAAAGTTTGAATAATTATTCTTGGTATTGGTATTGTAGGAATCTAATGATCGTGAATTTGTTGATGATACATTCTTCTTCTTCTGTTTCTGCTGGTTATGGTTATTGTTAGTTGTGCGATTAAAGTTATTGTTAGTGTTTGATGAGGTAGCAGCGGTAGGAGGAAGAGAGGACAAGCCTGCCGATGGCGACGTAGGTATACCATTAGAATTAAGCAGTAATCCATCAATAGAGTTGGTCATACCTGCAACAGCTGGTGAAGTTAACGGTGTATCATTCAATGGCTCCTTGAAACTTTCCACTCGTTTTAATGTACCGCCTTCATTGCTATTATTATTATCTAACAAATCGGGTGGTGGTTCATTTAGTAATGATGAGAAATCATTCTTTTTACCACTGTTGAATGATCCTGATAGTTGTTGGTCGTTATTATTGTTATCATCGTGTACTAATGCTTGAAGATCTAATATTGAATCTCGTGTTATACCTCCCAAACCCATTGTTATTATTATTTGATTGTTATTCTATTGCAGTGAAAACTTTAACACACGCCGCACTACTACTCAATAATTGCAAGGAAGATAGGCCTACGATTTTGGTTGCTGATACTGATTTTCTGACGAGAGGAACAAACTTTCACTTCAATTTTTTGCAATGCTTTTCTATTTTGTGCATATGATGTGCACAGCTATATCGTATCGCGCCGCCGACTCAGTACTACTCCTCTATATCCGTCAATGATGCAAGGAAGATATCATCTACTTCCGGCCGCCACGAGGATGGATAGATGGCTACATATGCTACCAAAGTTAGGCAGCGAGGAACAACGCTTTGTTGCGTTGGCATCTGTTTTTGTTGATTAAATTGTCAGGGGGTACTTTATAAGCGGTACCATACGACAAATTTAACACCACTGGTGTCTTTTGACATTCCTCCACCCTTTGCTGACTTTCCATCCACTATCCACCGACCCTTTGTTTTGCAATTAGCAATATATTGCAGAAGATTGCAGTGATCAAAGCAGCGAGAAACAGTATCAACAAGGCCACAATCTCTATTTAGTTGTACTCAAAGGACAAAATGACTGGATACTCGACGGCAACATTAATTGTTTGTGGTATATTAGCTTGCCTCCGAGTGACACAATTATCATTAAATAGACATGATGATATACTAATTAGCAGTACTGATGCTGACTTTTGGTCATCGTGGCATACGGCGGCTGCTACCTCGTCTTCAATCATCGATGTTGACAATGAGATACCAATTGCAAGTTGTGCACGAGATGTGTTCCTTCCACTACATAAAGTATCAGAACACGATGATGACGATAATGATGATAACTGCCGTGGTATGTTGATACGAGATGATATTATAATTACAAGCAGAGAATGCTCAAAGTACAACCATACCTTCACTTTCCCTGGATTTGGTATCCTTGAGGCGATGCCGCATACATCTCTCAATTCAAAGATGAGAACCTCGACTCTTGGATTCTTGGAAACAACTGCACCATATCATTACTATTCTATCTACCATCCTGTTAGAAGAATGAGAATGTTTCTTGGTAGGTCTGGTCAATCTAATAAGGATGCAATCGTAGAATGTGATGAGGAAAATAGACCGATTGCTCATAACTTTCCACTTTCGAATAATGAGCTAGTGCCATTACATGAGCTTGAGGGGATACTGAACGACATACTCTGGAATGACGATATAATGCACACTAAAATGTCTATAGAGCAAAGTGACAATTCAACATATCGTTGGTGGCAACGTGCGGTATCAATAGAAGAGGAAGAGGATACATTTGAACAGCTCCTAGAACAATACAAAGGACCGACGGGTAGTCTCTCGATTTCACATATATGTGAAGTTATTGACCCTCGTGGTCATCGGAGTAACTGTTGTCAAAAGTATCAAAATATGTGGAAGAATGAAGTACCACTTAGTGGACAACACTTCTTTGAATGGCTTGATTACGGAGCCGGTAGACAAGCATTGCAACAAAAGCAGAGAATACAACAAAAGCACAAGCGAGGAAGAAACAATAACAAATGCAGCAGTACGTCGTGTCAAATATCATGCTTTGATAAACGAACACATCAATATTTGGATGATGAGGAGGTATCACAACATGAGATTTATATAACGTCGTCACAAGATAGACGAGATCTTATTGCAAGATACAAGTACAATGATGAATTGGTACCGGAGAGCGGCAATAGACCTCATACATATGTTTGGGATATCAATAAAGTGTTTTATGTAGCACCCAACAATATCAAGCATTTGTCATTACTATCAGGGCAGCCTGTATTAAGCGGCGGTACACTTACTATTGGTAAGAATGGACGATTATGGGGTATAAACTACTCAAGTGGTCATTATAAGCCAGATATTCGAGCAGCTGCGATGATGTATCAAGATTTCAAAGACAAGGAATACAACACATCGGCATTATATTGGATTGGATGGGCTGGAAGAGAACGAGCCGGAAAAAAACCGTGGTCGACAGAGAACTGCAGAGATACAGATTGGGAAGGTATAGAAATCTCTGGCTTCAATCCAAATGTATTTAATCAATCATGTCATGAACTTACTACTAGTGATACTTGGATACTCAAAAATTTAGCAAAGATCATAATCCCTTTAGATTAGACTCTTACTATGTATTACTTTTTGCTCTTCTTCTTAGGGGTATTTTCCTCATCATTACTCTCCTCATCCTTGTCAATCAAACTTGAATTTGAGTTACGTCGCATTTGATTCGCAAACCAAGCCTTGGTAGACTTTGGTTTGAACCCTTCATAATCTTTACCCTTACTTAATTGACGTGTCTCCTCTGCATCAGCAACTTTCATTACTTTGAGCCCATATCCCCACGACATATCAAACTCGGTATCCGATTTAGAGCAGGCGTGTGACAAGAGTCCAATTACCCCTTTATAACATGATAACCGAGGAGTAAGCTTAACCACTAAACGCTTCACCTTCCTTAGGACAATCAACACTAGTATTTGAAGTACTTCCTCGATCATTCTATCCCTATGTTTGAAGACTGAGACAAGGGCATAATCCTCATCATCTTTTTTTAATCCAATACCAACATCATCATTCATACAATACGCAATGTGGTATGCAATTTGATCAGTTGGGTGTTCACTATCATTGACGGAGAAATTCAAGTCGGTATTCCAGGGTGGTGTACCTCTTCCCCAGAGCAATGTTGATCGATCCCCGGGATCACCTCCGCCGGCAGTGGAAACACGACATCCATTTCCGGTAGTCAAAGTACATTTCTCAGTAATAGTTTCAACAATTGTTTGGGATGTTTCTTCCATAATTTGCGGGTCCATTGGTGCATCCATCAACTTATCCTTCACTAATGCCTTCACCTTGGACGGAACTATAACTCCATTTACAAGTTCTTTCCAATTCCGATCACAACGGCATAAAAACTCCTTCCACCTGCCACCTTCAATCTCCTTTTTGATAGTTGCTGCCTTGGAAACAATATCGTCTTGTACCTTTGTATTCTTGGGGTTCAACTTAGACCTCTCCCCTTTGGCTGCATCTTTAGCTGTGGCCATCTTATTTCTTTCCATTCTATTCTCATACGAAGTATTGTACTTATCTACCCGGTCAATCAAGCATACACCACTACCCCACTCATACAAAGCCAACACTAATACTCCATTCTTATCCAACTCATCTAACATGTCTCCCTGTTTTTCTGGGTCACGGCTAAGACGTTTGAGATCTTTCATAATTGTTGCTATTCCCTTCTCATACTTCTTCTCAACTGCACTTTTCATCCGAGGTATTATTTCAATTAGTCTATCATAGACTACATTGCTACCATCTGTTTTACCTCCAACTGATACTCTATGACCAGACAATACAAATGGTGCAATCATCACACCTCCAACCTCTGCATTAATTTGTTCACATGAAATAATCAGGTTTCCTATCTGACACAAATTTTTTCGTTTTATATCATCATCGGATCCTTGATCTTGATCAGAAGTTCTTGCAAGTGGTACAACTAATATCTGGGCAAATGGATGAGTACCGAATAACTCATAGATGATGGTATATCGAGTAACTTCTCCAACCTCTGGCTTCATAGCCATTGTGCCATCATCCTCATCTTCTTTATTTTGTTTCATCAATTTCCATATCCCATTCATCTTATCCTGGTCGTCGGTATTATCATCCTGCAAGAGCTCAATTGCAGCCTTTCTTTCCTCTTTGTACTTTTCATCGAAATAATCTTTGACTTTGTCTAATGTTTCTTCTTCTGGCCACTGTACACAATCGTTGTGCATACCAGACAACGCATGAACACCAATTTGTACACCTTCCTTATTTTTCATAGAATTACTAATTCTGGATATACACTTATCATCGTTGTTTAATTTCTTCCCACTTTTAGTATTCACATATTCATTTTCAATGAGTGGATAAACATTAATTGATATGATCGTAAAATTAGTTCCTCTACTATCATAATTGACAATGAGATATGGAACTAATTCTACTCTATCTTTTGAGCTGATACCATATTGTTTTTTAAAGCCAGTTTTATTAATTATTGCCAATAATTTTCGACATTCAATCTCATCACCACATATCAAATCATTAGTATCTATATACGATGATTCGATGGTGTGGATAATTCGAGCAATGAGAGGTGGCATGTCATCAGGAGTTTTTCCTGTTTTATATACCTTTGCTAACTGTAATAATTTTGCATTAGTATTAGTGGTAGTATCAGTAGTAGTTTCTGATACCTCCCTGTTCAAGCTCATGTTGAATAGGATGATGCAGTAGGTATAACCGATATTAAACTTGTTATCGATAACCCATATTGCTCTTACTATTTAGTTATTTAGACGACCATACGGAGTTTTCATATTCGTATGAATACCTTTGCACAACTCTCCAATCAAGTAAATATAATAGTCATCACATGTAATTACTAATTACATATATACAGTAGCCGCCGGCTGCACGGCTTCTCACTATGGCGGCAGTCGGCCGGTGTACAAGTGTTGCAGCAAAGGGATACCAGTGACTCGCATGGGGTACGGGAATGAGACTTTTTTTTTTGAAGAGTAAATCTCTGAATTCTACATTACATCACAACATACAACACACAGCGGCACCTTCATACCCTATCCAGCCACAACAACAACAAGTTAATTAGTTCAGTATATATGCGGAAACACGTTATTCATACGTTCTTTACGTAGTTTATTTACGTAGTAGTCTGCATCACACACCAATCACACGCACCCCACCTCAGCAAACAAAATAATAAATACCACCATCATACGCACAGACTACTCTATCCAATCCATCTAGCACAATGGCTACACTCACTGGATTACAACAAGCCGTGGCGGCAATTCAATCAAGCATTACATATAGGAAAGAGTGTGAGTTGCTGCTTGAGAGTAAAAGTAAAACATTCAAGAATAAACTTGAGAAAAGTAGATCACAAGAGAGAAAAGATGTAACAACAGCAGAGGAGAATCAAATTAGAGCGGTACACAATGCATTGTTGTCTCTTAGGACGTTGGTTCTTGAATCAAATAACGAAAGTATTGATATTGATACATTGACAACACGTTTTGATAATGAAATCGCAAGGGCAATGCTACTATTGAAAATTCAATTCACTCGATCAAATAAGAAATTCATAACAAAGAAACAAGAAGTATACGACAATGCAGATACAATGGAGCCCAAGAACAAGTTCCACCACCGAGATAATCAAACAGAACAAAAGAAGAAGACAAACTCAGCAAGCTATTTCAAAGCTTTGGCGAAACTTTCATTTAGTGAATTGGAATATTTTTTGATGTTTGTTCAACAACACGAGACTGAGCTTGGGCGTCAGATTCAGCAAAGTGTCGCTGGAATGCAAATCATTCTTGAGGAGAGGAGGACAAATAGGAATGACAACCAGAATGAGACGCGCCAGAATAAGAGTGAAGCTGAGAAAGAGAAAGAGAGCGAGGATAATAGGAAGAGATACAGAGACAATATGGCCATCAAGCCCCACTTCGGTGTATTTACAAGAGCACAAGGTATGAAGAATACACGTAAGAGATTAGACGGCATGACGATCGAGATATATCAAAGGGAATCAGCTCAGGCTAGAGATGCTGAGCTGAAGTGGGATGGAAATCGCTGGGATTTTATTGAGTTGGCTAACAATGCCAAGTCTGTACCATCTCGTACTTCTTCTCGTGCTCGTGGCAAGGTAGACTATTCTGACATGAGCTGAAGACCACAGAATGACGGCAGCCTCAAGAAGTAAAGTGTATACCATTCTGAAAAGATTGAGAAGTTTGTTTTGTTCAGAATCTAGATTAGCTATGCTTTGGTAGTGTAGTTTAAATTAGAATTGCTAAGTAATATATAGTAAAGCTTACTCCAATTTGTATACCTACATACTAATCCTCTTCCTCTTTTTGTTGGGCTCCAATACTAAGTGATATAAAGTAAAGCTTCCTTATCTTACTCCAATTTGTATACCTACATACTAATCCTCTTCCTCTTTTTGTAATCAACTTTGGCATGAGGAGAAGGAATAAACATCAGTGGCATAGCCAAAACGAATTGATAAATTGCTGAAAGCTTTCTTTCCTTTGTGTTATACCCTTCCCTCTGCCTCAAATAGTTTCTTGTCATCTCAACAGCTTCCCTTGCCCTATCAAACCACGCAACTAAATAAGGCAAAGCCATTAGATTCCTTTCATCTCCAGAGCCCCACTCAAATAACGGTTCCATGTCAATGTTTTGATGGTACTTGAGAATCTTTTTGATTGCAACATGCCTTTTGTTTGTTTTCTCGTTCAATCGTAGTAGGGATACAAGTGGATCTCCCATCCTTTCTTCTTCTTCAACACTACCAAATAATCCTGAAAGTCTATGATTTGATGAATGTGTAGCATTGAGACTTGATGTGTCACATAATACTCTGGCGAAGGCACCCTTTACTATGTTTTGATTGACCAACCGATTATCACTGAGATTGAGCTCCTGTAATTTGTTATTGTTGACCAAGCTATTAGCAATAGCAATCGCCCCCTCATTGCCAATTTGATTATTATGGAGATCAAGAGTAAGTAGATTGCAACTTGGATCGTGAAGTAATACAGCGATTGTTTCACATCCGACATTACCAATTCTATTATAATTCAAACGAAGTGTCTCCAAAGATCTATGACCTCTAATTGCTTCTACCATTGGTAATAGCTGTTCATCCGTCATATTGTTATGATTAAAATGCATCCTTTTGAGATTTGTGCAACTACTCAACGTTGTATTTATGATGACACGTTCATCTATGCTGTCAATATCACAAGACCATATACGAAGGGTAGTAAGATTGCTGTTGTTCTCTTGAAATGCTTTTAACAGTTCACATCCTACATCACCAATTGGGTTACGAATGTCACCAGCGTAGCCATACTGAGAGTAGCCACTGAGCTTGAACGTAGTAATAGAAGAGTTTTGTTTGATACCTTCAAAGAATCCACTATCTGCTACAGATAACATAATATCTTCAGGTTCCATATACAGTGTTTTCAAATTAGTATTCCTCTGGATGCTTCTGCCAAGTCTAGAATAATCATCTCCGTAACTTGAGGTAAAATATCTACCACCACTTGTTATGACATCATCATTATTGCAAATCCCCAACTCGATCAATGTATCATATTTCTCCTGAATCCTACGCAGTGTTTCTCGACTATAATCGTCCATACTAGAGAAATTTGATGACTTTGATCTGATTTCCAAGAAGTGTGCACCTTAGAGTTTAGCTCGCTTTGATACCGTAACCAATACCAATATTAGGTATAAATACACGCTACTAACAGATTGTTAAAGGTGATTAACTTTTGGCTGCAAACTGATTTCAATATCTACAATAGGCAAACAAATTACTGCTGCAACAACTACGACATTGTCATCAAATAAACACAGTTTTCATGTCAATGTTCAATTGAAAACTCTGTTTTAGAGGAAAAGATGGCCCGTAGCGTAGGTACCGTCACCAACCCAAATATTCTTATACAATGCAAGGAATACAACACTTTTCTACTCAGGCTTCGTTATAGAAAGCCTGAAACTAACGGAACTTCATATAGGAATAAACCTATTAATGCCACATAAACTTTATCAACCATGTATCATCTTCTTCAACTCCTTCATAGCACTACGATGTCCAGTCTTGGTCATAACAATAACACTACACCACATATTATCCTCTTCTTCGTCGTCTCCTTCTTCGCTCTTAAACTGTTTCGGTACCTTGAAACTATAACTAAATTCAGAATTTGTTGCAAATATTTCATCATCAAAATATTTATATACAATACTACCTCCACCACTGTTATCATTTGTTTTATAGCAAGGTGCCATTCTCACAAATGCACCAAAATCCAATGACTTTCTTTCTACTTCATCATCAGCTGTTTGTATTGCATAATCCATATCTAAGATTAATTGTTCATGTAATATATAGGTTATTTCAAGAGGAACATTTACCATTCGTTCCATGAAGAAGAATCCTGCTGGACGAGCAGTTTGACCGGATAGGACAGTTGTTAATTCTGATTTATATTGTGTTGGACAATGTTTAAGACAGATTTGTTTGAGCTGTTGGATAACTTTTGATGTATGATTTGTTGATACGTTAATTATACTGGCGAATCCGAACACATTCTCGTCTTGTGTTGGGTATGGTTGAGTGGCAGCAGCGTTAGTAACTGCCTTTTTATCACTACTTGCAGCAACATCAGTATCATCAGTGCTTAACACAGTTCCTACCATCTCATTCTCTATAATTAAATCACTCAACAAACTAGAATGCTGTACATGTATATTATTCCTGTGTAATAATGTTTTTATACCATGAAAGTATTTAGTATGTAAATCACAGAATAGGAATTCTACATTGATTGTTTCTGGTTCGTTCTGTTTCTTCTTCTTCTTCTTCTTTTGTTTCATGGTATTGTTATTGTTCTTTGATTTTGATGCACCGTCAGACTGTTTGGCCTTTTTCATTGGTACCTCCTCTTCTTCTTCTGAACTAATACCATCATCTTCGTCACTACTACTATCACTTGCATCAGGATTGCGTATCAAGGTACCCTCTAATAC
>Ga0075439_12741_pt1 | contig 29485 bp, 22 predicted proteins | sample MintriSingleCell_FD_74264 | JGI IMG/M metagenome (GOLD analysis project Ga0075439, IMG submission 74264) | Marine eukaryotic communities from Monterey Bay, USA to study complex ecological interactions - Minidiscus trioculatus JGI Plate_4_G5... | ecosystem: Environmental > Aquatic > Marine >... | reverse complement strand
GGGCCGAAGCTCAATTGATTCACAGTATGACTGACATTGAATTGTTCAAATGCTGTTTTGTGATTAATTGAAAAGAAGTTGAATCAACACTTCACGTTTAACTAACACAACACAGACACAACTTCTTCTGCTTACCTTCATTATACATCTCAATAACACTACTAAGATCTAAGAACCCGCCAAACATTCCACCTAATCCATTACTTTTCTTATCACCCTCCTTCTCCCACTGTCGATCGGGAGCAAAGTGTAAATTCCCTCCGCCTGTACTTAATGCCACATAACCATGAACATTACACCCCTCACCTTCCTCCTCAGTAGCACGTACCAAATGTCTACATTGTTCTAACTTTGTTATATCAGGTATATGCCATTGTTTACGTCGATATGCACGTTTCACATCATCACATGTATTGCAACATTCGCCTTCCTCACCTGCACCGTAACAATCACCACATAACATTTCATCACTAGTCTCATCTTCATATCCATTTTCTTGTTCTTCTTGTTGCAATCTGCGTCGTTCTTCTTCTTCAGGAGTACCATCTAAACTTTTTGCAGTTTGTAATGTCTCCAATTGATTTTCGTGTATTAATGTATTACCTAATTCAAATCGACTTTTACGTCCAATTGTGTTACCATTTTTATCCAATCTATGCTTGAATACACGATGTTTCTTATCAATATGGAAACTTTGTGACTGTCCCGTGGGATCATTTGCATCAGTGGCAAGTAGTGCACATGGTATATGCGGGAATGTTATATCGAACTCAACTTCTAACCCGTCTGGACTTTGTACCATAACATGAACATGATCTAGGAATGTTGGTGTTAGGTTGTAGTTGTATTCAGAAGAGATTAGATAGAGTGTGAATAGGAGAGTGAATGTTGATAGTATTGCTCCGGAGAATGTTCGTATACGAAATTCAGATGATATTGGTGAGTGCTATTATGTTTGTTTATTGTTGTTAGTATTTGTGGATGAGAGAAAACATAAATGGAATGCGTAAGTGATAATGATAAGCCCGAGGAGTATTTTGAGCACTGAGCACACATGCATAAACTCACCGTATCAATTGACCGGATATATTCAGTGTCGAACTTCATGGTTGTTTTATTATATACTTGCCATTAATAATAAAGACACGTTACTGGTAAACTATATGTCCTCTGTTGTTTGGTTTGCATCATTGCAATTTTGATGAGTATAAGCGATGTGCGTTGGCGGTATCCATGTAATTTTTGAGTTTTAGAAAAAGATACCGCTTCATTTTACACAGTGGCCCTCACTCAAAAAAAATGTCGAATGATCGGCCATTGCAATAAATTGAACAGGATTGGCCTAAAATTGCATAAGGCTGTTCTTAAACATATTTGTAGTTTATATGCCGACCGGTGTCGCGATTAAAGGACCTTGCAAAATTTTACTTAGTAGCCTACATAGGCGGCCTATTTAGATACTTTCTAGCTTAAAAACTATTGATCGGCGGCCAAAAACAGTTGCATATATGAATTCCTCGTGCAATTCTACGTCATATACAATGTTGCAATGGTTATATATCATTGATTTGAACATCTTCATATCTAACATTTGCAGCATTTTCCTTAGAGGATACCCCTGCTCAAACTCAAAAATTCCCTACGCAAGATACGCTACGTAGGAATTATACCAGCGCACATCGCTTATAGACTGGACATTTTCTTAACAACCAAAATCATCAGTACCATTTTAATGTGATTGTATTGACAATATCAAAGATCAGAAGGTACGTATACAGATAAGCAAGTCCACAAAGCGTGGTAATACAACACTGACAAGCTTTTGGATTGTGTGTGCATGTGACCACTACTAAATACGTTATCGCCTCCGTGAAGGAAATTGGTTTATTTTACTAATTACTTAAAGTTGTGGCCGTTGTGGTCTTGTGGTCATTAGAGACATAGAGCGCCCTACGACTACTGTTCATCTACTACTATACTGCTCCTGTTAAAAGGGTGTTGGAGTTATCTGTTGGTATCTGATTTGGTTCCGCATATGAAAGATATACAAAAGTAAGTACAATCTTGCAATACAAGATCACCAAGAAGGAGAACAACAAAAACTTTACATGCACGGAGAATACCGGCATATACACAATTTATAAAAAAACAACAATACAGCAACAACAATGTCATCAGATAACAATAACAATGAAGACGATGGTCTAAACGAATATGAACGCGATAAAATACAAAAGCAGTCCCTTGTCCTATCAACTTTAACATCAGCAATCACCACCTCTTCTCCACATACAGATATACAAACAATTGCAACAGCACTTGAATCAGGAAAATACAAACTAAGTATTGAGAATTTAAGTGGTGGATATACCAACTACACATATAAAGTGTTCTTAACATCAATTACTAGTGATAGTGATAATGATACTGCAGTTCCAAGTACTGCTTTATTTGTAAAGTTATGCTTCCCTCGAGCATTCTGGAATCCAGATCCTGATTATGTGTATGATGTACAAAGGTAAGAGATATGAATATTAACGATATGCATATGATATGTTGTTCATATATGATCAACTCAACACATATATTTACTAATTCACAAATAGAATTGCTAATGAGTATGAAATGATGGGAAAGTTTGCAGAACTTGCACCCGGATGTGTAGCCACGCCATACTTATTGCTTGATATTGATGATATGAAGTTGCTAGCCACCCAATGGTCAACTTCTGATGAGCAAATGGCAAATCAATTCATAGATGGCGTAGGAGATATCCGTATTGCAAAGAAATTAGCCGTGGCAATTGCAGCTCTGCATTGCAGTGACATTGATCCAGAGTTTAATTTAGAGGCAAGAGAATGTATGATTGATATCTTCCCAAACTTGACGGAAGAGTTGAATAAGATGGCCAAGGGCGAAGCAGAAGTTAGTAATAGAGCAACGAAACTTGCTCAGGAGATTGGACCGGATGCTTGTTCATTTCTATTTGCTGCCGCTACGAAGAGTTATCGTGATAAGAGCATACCCTGTCATGCCGATCTGCACATGTTTAACATTTTAGTGGAAAGCAAGCCTCAGCTTGATTTGTTCAGTGAGGAGAACGATGACGTTTTCGGGTCTAAGGGATCCTTTTGTATCTGTGATTGGGAGATGGTCATGAGTGGACCGCTGGGACTTGACATGGGCCGGGTGTACTCAATTCCAGTAGCATGTATACTAGCACATAGTATCAGCGGCAATAGTGGAGTATCAGAGGGGATAATTGAATGGTTGGATAGTTATTGGAACGAGTACTCGACTGCCATGACTGAACTTGGGAAAGATGAGGAGTTTCTTTGCAAGAGCTACCAAAATGCCATGGCCTGGTTAGGTTGGAAATTGTATGCAATGTCGGTGCATGAATGGTTTATTGGGTTTCTCCCTGATTGTGATATTGGTACTTTCAAGGAATCACTTGGAGTTGTCGGTATTACACTTATGTGCTTGGGATTCGGCGGACACGAGGAAGGGTTGGCAGATGATGAGCTTCTTTCAGTTCTTGTGTCTTGTTTGATGAAGACTATCGCTGATGAAGTATCGGTAATTGAGTCAAACAGACGTGGTAGACCGTCACTCAGGAGAAAGTCTTCCATCTTGAGGCAGACAAACAGAAGAGTTTCAGATGCATTCGTCGGAATCAGCAGGGCTTCGCTGACAAAGGCAGCAGCAGATATTACCTTGGGTGATACAGTATAGGAGGAGTGCACAGATAAAGATTATAGTAGAAGCAACATGCCAAGTTTATAGTTATAAATCGAGTGTCATATTAGTTGATATAAGCTCGAGCCTATCTCATACACCTTTAATGCAACAACACTCTCCCAGTTATAGAGTTTTAACATTCCGAACAGACAAACTACTGCAATAAGTACTATTGCCAAAGCGTTGTTCTCATCATCTGAATCTGATACTATTCTATTTCGAAGAATACTGGGTCTAATCATGACACTTTCACCTCTTGACTTGGCACCAAATTGATAGTGAAACACCCTTTGCAAATCCTCCTCCTCACAAGGGATATCGTTGATACTACTACTATTACCATTCATAACTTTGGCAATCTTCTTACATCTTTTATGAATCTTTTTCTGAGTTGAATCGATGATTGCTCTTCGTCTGCCTTCTCCAAGAGGTAGGCCTGAGGGTCGTCCTTCTATCATGTCTTTAACTTGTACACTATACAATCCGTCGTTATCTACTAACAAGAGTAGCCCAAACCTGAATCGAAGAGCTGCTGATATTGGTACTTCTGAATTGTATCTCCTCAAACTGGGCTCAATCTCGAACGTTGAGGGGTTGTATTCTGGTTTGATAACTACTTGCTGTTGATTATGACTCATTGATGAACTAATAATCTTCCATCGACTCTTTTCATCCCTACTTTCACAGAACTCATTTTTAACCAGAGTTATAAAGTCACTTGTCATACTATCATTGACTGGTCCTTGCCTCCGATACTGTCTTCTCTTCCTCTTTATACTCATTTGCTGTGTCATACTAGCATTAATTGGTCCTTGCTGGAGTCGTCCTCCCTGCTGCAAAGATACCTGAGATTGCTTTGTCATTGTCGTATTTGTACTATCTTTTGAATCCGATATCTCTCTTCTAATACTTGTATCAGCTCTACTAACATTTTTATATATCATATTGTATTGTCTGTTTGTATTTGTATTATGTGATGCTCCGATTAGTCCTCGTCAGTAGCAAGACCATTGTTCATTACCCAAGATACTTCATTCATGATCACACTTCATATATTTTTAGCCGGTATCCTAAATTTGTTTAGGATACCACCCTACCAAGCCCCTCTCATTCACTTCATCTCACTCATAACACCAACACAAACACAACATATACCCACTCTCTCTTCTTATCCTATGCACCCGCACCCGTACCTGCTTATCTTCATTGTCTTCTTCATTAGCACAATGTCTGTAAATATTGGCAAATCATGTATCAAGTCTGCTTTATCTAATGGTGCTCAGTCAACATCCAAGAAGAGTGTAGCGTTCTCCTGGTATCCCGATATAGTTCATGAGATAACCTACAGATATCCACAAGATTACTTCTATACTCAACCCGAAACAAATAAGTGAGTTGGTGAACTGGTTTGATTGTTCATCTTTGTGTCTATTCAGTTCTAAAACATGTGTATTCTCACCTTCGATATACTTCATTCTAAGATTCCGTCAAGAGGTTCGAGAAGAGAGACTAGGCTCTGCGGCATCTCCAGTCCTGAGAGCATTTAACATTGCATCATCTTCGTATATCATGGCATTGATTCTCCTGATGGGAATGGTAGCGGCTTTACCTCTTCTTCTACTGTTCAAGATCTTCTCCACTCTCGTCTCAAGTTCAGATGGAGATGTGGACACAAGTATCTTATCAAGGTCTGCAACTACAGATAACAAGGGAAGATCAACAACGAGACGTCGTGGAGCGTACATGGAGCATCGTGATAGTATCAATTTACATGCAAAGAGACTCGAGTACCTCAGCTCTCTCAATGATGAGTAATTATCAAGCTTGTTCGGTATCCTAAATATTGTCCTCTCCATCTAAACCATGATATGCAATGCTACTGGCTTATGTATCTATATATTGTTTGATACCACTGACTCTGTTTATATCGAGGAAATAATGTAGAGTTGTTGCTATCCATCAAATCTTATGTGTCTAAAGTCTATCCTTTGCACGAATCTTATGAGTGCCGAAGTACTTCATCTTAGAGGATCCCAATAGTTGAAGTAGATGTAAGATAATGAGCTTATCTATCACAAATGTTGATCAGTATGTCTTTATACTTATTCGTCTCATTCCTATGTATTGATGACTGATTCAGAATGTTTCCATGTCTTTTACAAAAAGCACTTCACATAAGAGGACTCACATAAAAGGTAGTAGAACGATCATAACTAACACCAAAAATAAAACCAACAATTCCAATAATGCCCGAGTATACTATTCATTTCGGCTCTGTATCTCGATCTTACTATACTATCCATCTATCAGATTTGAAACAAGTGGAAATGTTGCTCTTTCTTCTTCCCCTTCATCGTCACCCTTCCGTTCACTAACATCAGTACTATCCGGTAACGGATGAAATGCACAATCCATATCTGGATAAAAATGCTTTGCTTGTGTAAGAATAGCATCCTTAACTCTTCGACTTTTCCTACTTTCTCTATCCGGTACATCTAATATATTATTTTGATTAGCTTCATGTACATAGCTAGCGGCATTAAGCTTTGCAACAATTCTATTACAACCAGCACGGACGTTCTTTTCTTTCATCTCTATATTGTGTGTTCGTTTACGAGGTTCACGTGGTTCATCGCATGGTCGTCCACTGTATTTTGAAATCATATCGCGAATGTGTATGACATATCCAATCCCATCGAGACTAAGTAGCAGTGTTAGTTCATACATATATCGTATTGCTTTAGGCCGGCATAATAGGGATGATAATATACTATTATTTTCATCATTATTAGAGGGTGAGAAGGATGGTTCGATGATACAACAAGCAGGAGAAGATGACGAGACACTCCAATCTTTCTCTTCTTTGCTCGATTTTACAAATTCCTCAAACACAAGTCGCTGGAAATCAACAGCAGCTGCCAACGACGCCATATTACCACTGCACATATATATGTAGGATAAGTCAATATTAATATTAGCCTCTTAGTGAATGCTGCTGATTCTCCTATAATTACTGCTAAGTTGGCTTGAGCTGAAGAGATGAAGCCAATCTAGCTATTTTGGCTATCAAACGACTTGTGAATAAAAACAGTTCTCTTCTCATTCTCCTCCTTACAGTTTGAGAAGAGAGGGTACTACTATTAGAGGGCACTACATCTGTCATCAAACGCTGTTTCATTACGGAATCATCCTATTATTTTCTGACGATTATAGTCGCAAGATTTGTCGGGTATTGCATTAATTATATAATAGGGTATATCAAAATATAGAAGTATCTTTAATTAAAATTAGGTATTGAGCAACATTGCAACTATTGCAACACATTATAAACAACATCAACAATGAACAATTCAAAAGGCCCTACCTCAGCTAGTAGCGCTGCTGCTAGTCATCAAAATACACCACAGCAGAATAGAATGATACGACATATGCCATCGTCAGTGGGTGTATCTTCTTCATCACTAACCACAAATACAACATCAACATCAGCCCAAACAACAGAATTATCAGCAGCTATTACTTTTCTAGGTGAGGAGGCATTACTTCAAGCTTGTGATATATTAGTTGCGCAATCGGATGCGTTGTTTGGTACTAAAAAAGATATTGTAGAAGATACAGTAAAGTCCGAGAACACATCACATGTCAACAAGCTAACGCAACTATGCGAAAAAGTTAAAACTTCACAAGATATAATCATCAAGGCCGAAGAAGCAGGCACACTTAATGATACATCAAATACACAGCAACAAGGTATAATAATGCGTAGTGATAGTGGACTAAGCAAAACCAATCCTTCACCAAGTATGAATCATCGTAACTCATTAGTTAATGTTTCTAGTGCTATCAAACCAGTTCCCAATTTAAGTAGAGGCAATTCATCTATAAGTAATAACAATACTACTCCGTCATTACATCGTTCTCGTAGTAGTAGTCTTACTGCTCATGGTGGTGGAGCTGGAGTGGGTGCATCGGGAAGTAAGAACCAATTGTTATTATCAGGACGGAGACAAAAGCTGCCAAATAACAATAACACAACAGAATCTAAAGTTAGAGCACTTAATCGTTTACCATCTGATGCAAGTGATAGTGGTGTTGGAGGAGATAGTGCTGCTGGAGGTAAGGGCAGCGGGAAGAAGGCACAACCTCCGCCCGAGGTATTAAACTTTTTGAAGGCATTAAATTCTTCCAAGAATTCTGGCAGTCCTTCTGCGGGAGGTTCTACGGGTGGAGGAAATGCAGTAGGGGAAAGATTAGCATCTTTTGCCGGCGTTGATATACCGTCCTCGTCAACACCCAATGCTGCCAAAAAGCGACCTCCGCCTCCACCCTCCCATCCACCATCGTCTTTCAAGAAGGGAAGACCGACTACTAAACGAGTAGCACGTGGTGAGCTTTTAGCTCCTGGCATAATGTCGGACAAAACACCTGCCAAGGGTAAGAGGGATAGACCTTCCTCATCAGAGAAGAAGACTCCTGCAACGAAAACACCAAGTGACAAGACCTCCTCGTCGTCATCAGGTCAAAGAAGCGGTAGATCATCAAGAAGATCAGCTACTCCTTCATCATCTGAAAAGATATATGAAATTGGTGCCGACGTGAATGTTTTAATGGACGGAAAGCAATATGGTGGAATTGTTAAGAATGTGGATTACGGCAGTGACGACTCTGGCAGTGATAAGGGAGCCATGTATGAAGTCGAGCTCTCGGATGGAGAAATATGGGATGTCAATCCTCGAGATATGACAGAAAAGGAAGACGAATGGTAGTAGTAGATCGAAGCAATACACAAAACTAAGTACTTCATTATTCCAATCATCCCAACTCGAGTTTATGCGGCTTGTGCTTGATACGAATGGGGATGTCCTTTCCCACTACATCCAAAAGGACCAATACAAGTATGTGCAGAGATTGCACCATTTGGACCAGGACCACGAAGAGGAGCATCATTACCTCTTCCCATCCTCTCAAATGGTAATACGTTGCTCTCTGACCATGGCCAGCAACGATGGCGATGATTAGGGCCTAGATTGACAAAGGATAAAGGATCAACTCTCCACGCATTCTTAAAAGAATCATCAAAAACTAAAGTAAATCCCCATGCATCACGCCCATCGAATGGGATTCCATCCACCCTAAGAAAAGAGTCACATATTTGTGAGAAGATACCTCAAAATACATCATTATGTGCACACTTCCAAGTGATATGATCTTCTCACCAAGGACCTTCTTCAGTACCACGGCGCATATCATAATCAAAGTTAAGCCTGGTAATAAGAGTAGCGGAGAGAACATAATGCTTTGTCAATGACAGAGGATACCTCAATTTCATTTTGCTCACATCTTATGCACACTTTCCAATAATGATCTTACCTTCCTTCACAAACTATCCGCTGGCCATGCAATGCCCCGAGCTTACTAACAATACTATCGGTTACTTTCTTCTTAGTTTCATACGAAGCAATGTTCCAAGCGGTCGATATCTGATTAGGTGTTAGAGGAGGAGTAGGACTTTGCTGATATTGTACTAGAATCGTCTGTATCATACTCGCTAGTACAACACTTCCCTTTCCCACACCACAATCTTCTGCTGATGTTGATGGACGAAATGTAGATGTACTGCAGGGCTGGCAGAGAATACTATCACTTGCACCATCTGCAATAGTATTGGTATCCTCCTTCTTCTCCTCCTCATACTGGCGCCAGCTCATGACTGGTTCACATGCAGATACAACCTCACCAGATAATCTAAATGGCATGTTACCTCGTGGTCCATCACTAGATAAGATTATATTAAGTTCAATTCTCTGACCACTACAAGGTAGGATACCACTCTTAAGAAATCTACGACGTTGTACTTGTTGGCATTGTTTACTAAACTTATCATTGATGAATCCTACTAGCTTCGGAGTCGAGGGTGAAGGTACTGTCAATGATGATACAGCGGCGGCTTGGGCTGCTTGTAGTGATAATGTGGATGTGCTGTTCATGTTGTTGTGTTGTTGAGTTGAGAGTGGGAGAAATGAGGTGAAAAGAAAAAGGGGTCAGCTATAGAGATAGTTTTTGTACCGGTATCCTAAATTTGATATGTAGGGGGCATATGTTGACCTTTTCAACATAATACTAAACTAAAGAGTAGCTTATCTGAGCTTATTCTATCTTTAGCATCTCATATTGAGCGTCATCTTCTGTACATTGGCGAAGTCTTCCTTTTTGATCATGATATTCGCATTGTTCCACAAATCTTCTCTCACACTTTCGGGAGTGCCTCCTTTCTTGTAGGGTTTAAGTCGATCCGTGCAGATGTGAGCAACCGTTGGTTGACATACGGCATTTATGTAACCTTGTGTTGTTTGTTTAAGGTCATCTTTCATGCCCATATACTTCCAGTCTACCAAACAAAGATTGCCAACCTTCCAAGTATCACATAAACGATTTGCAATCTGCATGTCCTCCTCTGACCATTGTGGGATTTGTTTCGTAATCATTCCAATGACATAAATAGAACCAATATATGTACCATTAGGTTTCAGTCTTGAGGGCATATACGGACACTTTGGATATTCGTGCCGCATAATCACGAAATTACCGGCAGTTCCCTCCTTGAGCCACAAAGCAGTTTGACTTGCTCCGCCATCACGAGTCTCAAATCCTTTAAACCAATGCTCATGATTTTTCAATGCGTCTCTTAGTTCATTCTGTCCCATGCTATCTAAACGCGGAAGAAGGTCATGTGGTACTCGTGCAAAGCAACCAGCCACGCCCTCTTTAATGAAAGGACCGAAGCCTTTGTTTTGCTTTTGATCTTTATTGATAAAGGTGTTCAAAAGTAAGATTGATCTACTCATAAACTTATCCTTCTCATGATCAAGTCGTCTCCTCTTGCTTTCCGAGGACTTGTGACTCTCTTATTCTCCCCCTGAGAACCTTTCATCATCAGTCTCTTCCTCTACTTTTACCTTTCCTTCTTCTTCGGGAACCAATGATGGATAGTTCTCTGGTAAGTTTAGATGTGACTTTTTGGTTTGTTTACCATCCCTCTGCACAACATGATCATCATATGCTTTCATAGCATCGGATAGGAAGGAGTAAAGTTTCTTCGTCCCACCTACATTTATCTCATACCAGCCCACCTTCTTTGCCCACATATCTGACTGCTTATCACGTCTCTTCTTAACACCTATATTTGGTTGCGATCTCATTGATAAAGTATAATCTTTTCTAGAGAAGACCCAATAATCTTGAATGTTTTCCAATTCATCCCCATCATCATATCTTATATGATATGTTCGAGTTGGTCCATACTCGCTAGTGCCAATGTTTTTATATGATACTATTGTCCCCGGATACCATCCTTTTGGATCTCCCTCTTGATTAGGATCTAGTTTTGGATGCCACCATGCCGCTGTTACTTTATTACCAATGTTGAAGAGAGGTTTGAGATTGCTTGTTTTCTTGATGGGCGATGGAGATACAATCTTAGACTTCTTTCTAGAGGTTGTAGAAGAACGATGAGTACTGTCGGAAGTCTTTTCATTCCTAATAGGCGTGCCGCTCTTTGGTGACGCCGTCATCTTCTCCTTCTTAATCTCTGGCTTAATCTTTCTCTTGACTGCAGGTTTTCTATCCAACCCATCAGCATCATCATCATCATCGGTACTGCATAAATCAATCATATCTTCTTGCTTAATCTTCTTCTCACTCTTCACCCTCATACCGCTACTACTACTTGCAACATCAGCAGAGACCTTGATAGCACACTTTACATGAAATCTACCACGTCTACAATCATCTATAGGGCATCGTACTTCTATTGTTGATGTTTGCTCCATTAAAGAGGCGAGGTTAGTTATGCAAAATCTACACACATCATGTGAACAACTTCCACGAAGTTGTATACGTATACTGGATGAATAGGAATAGTTCTCATTGCAATTTGGACACTGCCAATTTAGTGGATCACTCGACGTCATGATGGGGTGATATTGATATATTAAACTATATAGCTCTCTTCCTTCTTCTCAAGGCAACCGCACAGTAGCTAGCGAAACATTCAATAGCAGAGCTAATAATTCCCCACTCAATATGGCGAGTCAACGGCATCCATATCTTTTGCTTTGGGTATCCTCAATAAAATCTTTACGTGAGGAAGATCACATGCCACTAATTAGTGCAACAATGACGCTGATATCAAGTACTAACAGCCGGCCTACATGGTCATTGACCACACTGATATGCTTATTAGTTATTGCAACTACCTGTTCTTCCGTCAGTGCCTTCTCGTCATTAGTAATATCACCTCCAAAAACTATCAATACAAAATCTTCTTCTCTATCTGCATCAACAGCTGCTATATCTACACCAACAATATCAATATCAGCCCCAACAATACCAACATTTAGTGCCCTCTTTGGTCTTAATCTAAAACGAAGGAAACAACAAAAGGAAAATCTATTTGCAATACCATCTATATTCAATCCGGGAGACAGTCGACCAATCGTACTATTCGATGGCAAATGTAACTTATGTAATGCAGGTGTACAATTAATATTAGATCAAGATAGTTCATCATCCGATCCACGAGGTAATTTACGCGTCGCGGCATTACAATCACGTGTTGGTAAAGTATTACTATCAAGATTATCACCTGAACAACAAAAGTCGGTATTAAGTTTAAGTACAGAAGGGGAGGGAACAACCTACAAATCTATAGTAGTGGCAGGGAAACATCGTACATATTTAAATTCAGCAGCCTGTATTGAAATTGGTAAAAGTTTAAAAGGACCATTACGCATAGTAGCATTGTTGGCAAGTTTAGTACCATCCATTATTAGAGATCCGATATACAAACTATTATCTAGATATCGTAAGAGACTATTTGGCGAATCAGAGGGATGTCGATTATGGGATGATAATTGGGATACAAGATTTGTAGATGATGCCAAGTTTGGTGGACGGAGTGGTGAGATTGATCCGTTTGCTGATCCGAATGCTCCACAGGAAGAAGATATGGATATTGATGTTGATTTTACGCAAGTTGTTGGACCAAGTGTTGTAGTTGGGGATAGGGTACGAGTTATTGGGAGCCAAGCAGTTGTTCATACACATGTTACTGGATATGAAAATGGGATATGTACCAATGGATGTGTTGGTACTGTAGTTCGTGTATTAGAAAGGAGTGCCTATCCCAAGAGTGTGATTGTGAAGTTTGACTTGAAAGGAGATGATATTGATGATTACGTTGATGAATCAAATCCTGGAATGTTAGTTTTGAGAGATGGTACATCATTTGAGGCACATTTCTATCCTGGTCAGTTGCAAAAAGAGTCTAGACTTGATGGTTCTCATACTGTCAGTGCGGAGATACGTCGAGCCGATGATGTGTAGGCCATTTGATATAGATTTATATGGAGTATTTGTGTTTAGGGATTGTCAAAGTTGAGTGGGGCGGTGCATGTATGGCTAAGCTATCTAAAGATTTAGGGTTGACATAGATATATTGAATAGTCTTTCCTTCTTATATTTGCAACTAATCCTCTCTAGAAGTATAATCATCTTCTTCTGCTTCCTCCTTCTTCATATGTTATGCTTTACTTAACCCCCCTCAAACCCTCTCATAGATGCATCTTCACACACTTTATAACCAACGCTCATTACCGCCGTCATCATCGTCCCCGGTCAAATCAATAGGTGTTGCTACCTTCTTACTTTCTTTCTCGTCAGGAGATAATACAGCCGAAGCAGATCTCTTCTTCTCGGGTTTTACCTTGGCTCTTTTTGATTCATTGCTATCAGACTCTTGAGAAGATGGTGGTGCATCTAAAATCTTATTCAAAATAAGACCAACCGCAGTGCAATAATGTAATGTAATTGTACATATGTGTCCACCTAATTCATAGCCATATTCTAATCCTCCGTGCTGGGTACTTGATGGATCCTTCGTAACATGTGATCCATTGCCACTCAATACACATTTCTTACCAGCTACTTTTATATCACTTTTCAATTGTTGTGGTACAACATCATCGTTCGAATCGACTTCAATTTGTGCTCCAAATTCATAAAACTCCACATCCACTTTGCCTGTCAACATGCTTGAATTAGTTTGTCCCTCTTGCTTGGTTGCTTGGGCAGCTTTATTGAAATGCAAGGCTATTGTTTTACTTTCACCATTCGTACGTTCCCAGGCTCCAAGATATTTATCTTTAAAAGGTTTTAAATAAGTGTCCAAATATCCAAGGTAAACCCCATCGACATTTCCTCTTACTATTACTTCGCCTCTCGTAGATTCAACTTGAATAAAGTAATCTACCCCGGGCTCAACCTCCGCGTATACGTTGTGGTCAGGAGCTGGACCCGTATATTCTTTAAATACCTCTTTGGTATCAGCTCGTACTAAATTCACAGTGAAGTGTCCAACCTGTACCATATTTGTTTTGTTATTGTTGACTTTTGATGTTTGTTTCGAAAGATACTCAAATGCCACAAGATGTGTCCAAATGTATTAAAATCTACCAAAACACTACACGCTTGGTGAAGATATATATCAAGGGGTTCGATATCAGCTTGGCTTCTATGTAAACAACTCTAGCTATGCCACGCTGAGGAGGAAGGGCGCAGAAAGGCTACACATAAAATCAACAAAATATCTTTGGTATCGTTTTGGCGATTTATTCGGATTTCATTTTAAAGATTATCAATCAAGATAGCCTCGCCGCTTATGCTTCATAGATATGGCGTTTGATATGCAACTATGACAATTATTTACTCCTGATATACACGACTAACAGATATACCGAGTTTTATTGTAGTCGGCGTAGATAGATACCAATAAAGTCTGAATTATAAATCTATCTTTGAACTTTGAATTCAAATCAAGTTATCTTCACCCACTAATTCTCTAAATAAGATGGCAGAACCGATATCATCTGTATTTGCAACCTACGGTTCTACAGAAGCTGATAACCATAGAAGTCTTAGTATGAATGATGCAACAGAATCATCATTATTGATAGATCAGACAGCTGACGACAACGATGATAGTAGTAGTGTATACAAATACTGGCTCTTCCTTCTCATTGCAATACTATTAGAAGTAGGAGGAACTACCGCAATGAAACTTAGTGATGGATTAACAAAAGTACTACCAACAATAATGATTTATGTTTCCTATGGATTATCATTTGTTGTCTTCCCTTTGGCATTGAAACGCATTGACTTATCAACTGCATACGCAATTTGGAGTGGAATAGGGACAATGTTGACTTGCCTTATTGGATTTGCATACTTTGGTGATACTATCAATTGGATGAAGATAGTGGCAATCATTTGTATGATTGCCGGATGTGTCGTTTTGAAGTTTGCAGAATAGATATTGGCTGATACATACCAATTCATAAGTGGCAGAAAGTTACATATCATATATCATATGTAAAAGTTGCAGCAGCAAACTTGCAGCAGCAAAGTTGTATAAAGAAGAAGCTTTAATGGTTGGTAGTATGCGGACCATCGATGATCACTTGCACTTGGCAAAGAGATTTCCCAAAGTTGGTGTGGGGGTTATAGAAAGTTAATGTCGATCGATTGCGGGTGCAATGATTATGTGGATTTAGAATTGGTATAATTGACAGCTTCTCTTCCTATATTTACAATAATGTAAAAGCCCCCCCTCTGATTTACCAACCACTAACTTTCAATAATTCTTTCTGTTATAAAGACAATCTATAACAAAAGCTCATTCTCATCCCCAACGGTACCCAATACTTATCATCTCCTAATGAACACCAATCGCCCCATAAATCATATACATATGCTATCTTCTAAAGCCAACGCTCATTCTCATCATCATCTCCGGTCAAATCAATTGCTGCTGCTACCTTCTTATTCTCGTTTTCATCAGGAGGTGGTAACATAGCCGCCGATGCCGACCTCTTCTTTTCAGACTTTACCTTCTTCTCAGGCTCGGCACTTGCTTTTGTATCATTTTCAATCAGCGGTGCTGGAACCAGAGGTGCTGGTTGAGAAGATGGTGGTGCATCTAATATCTTATTCAAGATAAGACCCATTGCCGTGCAGTAATGTAATGTAATTGTGCATAAGCGCTTCCCCTTTTCATATTTCATATTCCTTTTCGATTTACTCGTGTTGCTTATGACATGTGAACCAGTGCCACTCAATACACATTTCTTACCAGCTACTTTCACATCACTTTTGAATTGTTTTGGTGCATAATCACTATAGTCTTTGACTCCGGTTTGTGCCCCTCTTTCGTAGAACTTCACCTCCACTTTTCCTGTTAGCATACTCGAATTATCAGTTTCTCCACTCTCTTGTTTGGTAGATCGGGCAGCGCTATTGAAACGTAAGGCGGTCATTTTGCTTTCACCATTTGTACGTTCCCAATTACCAACATATTTACACTTAATAGATGGTTTACCATTCATTTTATGTACTTGAATTCCATCAACTTTTGTTTTTACTATTAATTCACCTCTCGTAGATGAGATTCGAACAAAGTAATCTACACCCGGCTCCACTTCTGCGTATACATTATTATCTGGACCAGTATGTTCCTTGAATACCTCTTTGGTATCAGCTCGTACTAAATTCACTGTGAAGTGTCCAATTCGTACCATCCTTTATTTGTTGATTTTGTTGAAGAGAATTATATTATATAATAATAATAATATCTATCCCACTTGACTCTGAACCAACACTCTGAATAAATTATAGACCAATATTATTATCTTATACATTCAAATACGATATTCATGTACGTCCCCGCCAAAAGTTGAAAGTTCACTCAAACTCAGCCTATTTTGTTGCTCGACTAAACTAGCAATAATAAGCGACACACTCTCCGCCGCGGATCCACACTAGATTTGATGAAATCAATACTAAATATTATTGATAATTAACATTACGTTACGGCGTCCTAACTCTCAAAACTCTCAAATCAATCACTCAACTTTCTCTCAATCGTCCACAAAATCAAAATCAGGGTATATGGTATCCTTTTGGCGACAAAACTACCTGTGTATTGCGATAGTCTAGTTAGTTGTTTGATAGTTGTTTGGTTCATAACTGTTCTACTTAATACAATATGTTAGGAACGTAATGTTGTTATGGTGTTTATTTATCTTTAACGGTAAAATTGGGTACTTCTACTTTCTATGGTTCTAAAAAGGGCACATACCCTCACCAGTTAGTTTAGTTGAGTTTTTTAGGTGACAACTTGTTATTGTTATATCCACCTATGGATGTGCATTCATTGGAGGTTGCTGTATTAATACTGCCTAATAATATTTGTACTCGACATCATATGCAGCAGCTTCGTCCCTCTGGTCACTCTTGATCTCACCTAGATACACTTGAAACAACCTCAAAGCTGTTGCATAATCATCCTTTGTTGCATGTCCAATCTTGTATGACGTTTGAATATTCTCCACAGAATTCTTGAAACCATCCCCTGCTGCAATCATCCAATGTTTTATCATTCTATCTATATTGCCTGAACGCATCTCCCTAAAGCCGAGATTGTGCCTTGCCTCTACAACTCCCCCCATAGCTGCCAACTCATAGTAATATACAGCCTTCTTCGTATCCACTTCAACACCATGTCCAAGGTCATGAGCAATCCCAATATTATTATACCCATCAGCGCAACCAAGATCAGCAGCCTTATGATAAAGTTTTAATGCCTTGCCATAGTTTTGAGGTAATCCATAAAGACCGTTAGAATAGAAACTTCCAATGCCATGCATTGCTCTTGGATCATTGTTCAAGTCCATGCGATTTTTATATAATTTTACCATCTCCTCATCTGTGTCAGGTGTTGGAGTTCTGCAAAACGGGCACAATTGATCATCGTCTCTTAGTGCAACTGCATGAACACATCCTCTGCATATTACCTTTCCACAACACGCCATATATACCTGAGCTATAGTTAAAGATGGCATGCGTAGGAAGCATATCGGACAATCATCAAACGGTGGAGGTTTTTTGAATAGAGCCTCATCGTGCAACTCTGCCACTCTCCTCTCGCAATCTTTCTTATGTTTGTGTCGATGTTTCTTCTTACATGCAGCGTTGCAATACTTCACTGAATTACATTTGTTGCATGTATTGGTAACATCAGTACCTTCTTTACCACAATTTGCACATACCGATATACTATTATTAGAGTTTATTGGTGTACTCATTATTTATCGTCAGAGGAAGGACCAACAATAAAAAATATAGTGAGTTTGTTTATATTGTAGAGTGTCGCCACCGCAACGATACAATATAATGATACCACACTCCAAACCAAACTTTAATGTGCAATAGGGATATTATTAAACCTCTTCAGTGGAGACCAATATTCATATAGCCAAAGCAACACATAAGGTATTAAGCCTCTCACCAGAAGAGTTGGCGGGACATAAAAAGCCGTTCGAGTTCGACACCTCATTGTTGGTTGAGCATAAGATTCATCCTCTTAACCTTTTGACACCAAGTATTGCTCTATTGATATGCCGTGATACCCAATGTAATTAATAGACAATGATGCTCTTCTTACTACAATTATTTGCAATAGTAAACATATCATATGGCTATACACCACCCATAAATAATATAGCAAAACATCCCTCAAAAATAAAATTACATGAGAGACAGCTGCCAACATCCTTAAGAAATAATAATGCTCAACCTACATATACAGCAAATACCAACTCTAGAACAGTATTAAAAGCAGGATTAAGAGACCTAGTAGGTCCCTATGATGACTTAGAATACGGTGCCCCGCCTGGACCATACCTACGAGATTCAATCCGTGAGGAACCACCACGTAATAACAACATTAACAATGGTGGATTTGGTCGACGTAATTCTCCCGGATTTGTAGGCTTCCGTGGCTCCAACGCACCATACAGTGATACTAATTATCCTAATTATAATGTTGATTTTGACAGACCACCGCCACCAATACGTCAAGGAGGAGGTGCTCGAATATTTGATAATGTAGATGGATCGGCAACACGACGGATTAATTCACGTAGTTTTGGTAATAGTAGAGGTGACTCACCTTACGATAGGGGTTCTAACTTTATCAATACCAATGGTAGTAGTAGGAATACACGTGGTATTAGAAGACGAAGTCGTGAATTTAATGACTTTGATGATGATTTTGACCGTATTCCCCAACGAGTAGGAATAAACAGAGGCGGAGGTGGTGGTGGGTTAATACCCTACCGTCCCGACTTCCAATCATTTAATTCATTAACAGCAGTAGAACAATACTTTGAGGCATGGAATCGACGTAACATACCATTAGCACTATCATGCTTTGACGACAACATATATTATGATGATACACAATTTTCCGAACCCTTCGAGGGTAAAGATCGATTAGCGGATCATTTATTATATGTTAGTGATTGTTTACCTGATAATTTTTATTATGTTATTGATGAATTAAGTGTGGGTCGTGCTGAACGGGGTAGAGGAAGACGGGATAGGATTAATACACCGACTTTCCAATTGGGACGGAATCGTGTTGATAGGGTATCACGACGGGCGTACGATGCACCCATGACAAGTATTGGCGTTTTATGGCATATTGAGAATGAGTATGGCAACCTGCCATTTGCTCGAGGTTGTTCCTTCTTCAAGGTTGATCCAAATACGAATTTAATCGTCGAGGGTTATGATTTTAATGAACCGGCTGTATTAAAAACAGGATCAAGTGGATTAAAGATATTATCATTGGCAACCAAGATTATTAATGATCCAAAGCGTTGGTTACCGTTCGTGGCATGGATTGCATACGTTTATGTGGTATACTTTAGTAATGGCATATTACCCGGGAAGGACTTTTTCCATACAGATGCCAAGACATTAAGTGAGGTGCAAAGTTTGAGTTTTAATTTCATGTTCATTGCACCGGCATTGCATTTACCCACGGCTGCCAAGTTAAATCCGGTATTGGAGGGATTGTTTAATGGTATATTTGCTTGGTCATTCATGTATTTGGGATTTTTAAGTGATAAACGATCGGGTACTGGTCCGTATGGTAAGATTACAGACTCACGATATTTACTGCGAATGCTGGAAAATCAAGAGGAGGTATTGGATAATGGTATCGTACTAGTACCACCGGTGGCGTTAACCAAACGAAATTTGATTGGATTGGTACCAACTATTTGGGGAATGCAATTCTTTTCCTCGGCATTCTTATTACCTTACCTATTTGCAAGGACATCGGAACGATATACGACGGCTCGGGATTTGGTATCTGATCCACGAGATAGGGGCTTTGTCCGTCGTATCCGTCCTCTGTACAAGGAAGAATTGGATAAGAATGCCATGGTACTCGGAGAGTGGAGGGGACTAGGTGTACTATTGGGTGGAATTGGTTTATTTGCCTTGTACTGGGGATTCTGTGGCCGTCCGGAAGATTTTGGTCCACCAATTTGGGTATCCGATAAGCGTATGGTTGACTTCATGAAGCTACTTGATAAGGATCGTGTAGCCGCAAGCTTTGTATTGGACTTATGGGTGTATGGTATCTTCCAGGGATGGCTCATCGATGATGATTGGAAGCGTAGAGGACGAAGTTTGGAGGAGGAAAAGTTTTTGAGAAATGTTGCCAAGTTCTTCCCCTTCTTTGGTATGGCTGCCTACTTGATTTGGAGGCCACAGTTCCCATCAAATAGGGAGGAATTCAATTATGAACAATGGTTTAGTTCAAGGAGAGGTAGGTATAGACCAGGAAAGTCCGCGTTAGTATTGTTTTGTCGTGTGGATTCGTGCCTTCAATATGATATCTTGGTGGTGTGATCACTCCATTTGAACTTACGTTGCCTCTATTTGATTGTTTTTGCAAACCACATGTACTAACATATGTTACAATCATCTCTCTTTCTTCTTCATAAACTGTGAAACGCGTATCTTCCAGAGGATGACTTTGAAGATTACGACAGATTTGATGACGGGCCAGGATTCTTTAGATAAGAGAGTAAGAAAGACGAAGTGCTAATGTTTAAAGAACTGAGAAGTATGTATGTAATCAGGGCTGTTGCTATTATATGAATAGCACCACACATGTAAACTTAGGGGCTACATATTACAAAATGACTCCATCTTCATCAGTGTACCAACTTTGTCATCCTCTTCATTGTATTCCAATTAATCATAACTTAATCTAAATTGTGTTGCTTCCTAAATTGATGACATTTATCACGGTGTTCAGGCCAGTCAGCTCTCTGACACCTACTCGAACAATATGAAACCATGCGGCATCCGCTACAGAGAGATACATCTGTACTCTTCACTGTGTCAAGGCAATGTGTACAGTGACCGATCTTCTGGTTCCCTCTTACTTGCTGCCACTTCTGCTTAAGGCAAGAACAACTTAGCCTCTTATTGTAGAACTGGACCGTTGTTCGAACTCGATTGCATATTAAATCTTCTGCAATATCCCCTGTCTTGTTTAGATTGAATTCACTGCCAAAACCATCAACTCTCAAGTAAGCAACTACCACTGAAGCGGCCATAATTGTGTACTGATCCTCTTCTTTCAGGAGAAAGTCAGTTCCTAGTGAAAGAAGAGCCGACAATAGCAATCCTCTCTTGGATGAATCGATTCTAAATATCTCCAAATGATGTTGAAGAGAATCGACTAGCCCCGCACCTGCGGCTAGGTGACATCCTTCCTGTGCATTCTTTGATAGCCGATCATTTGATTCTTCACTACTTTGTGTCCTTCTTTGTTTACACAATATCGCTTCAATTCGGTTGTAGGAATCATTCAGTTCTCTTTCATATAGCTTTATAAAACTTCGGACACTGCCGATGCCCCTCTTGGCAGCAGCAACAGGACAGCCATGAGTGCACTCTCCTGAGTCGTCAAGAGATAAATTTTGTGGCTCTTCTTTTGCCTTCGTATGCAACTCCGGACTTCTTGCCCTTCCCTTTGCTTCGCTTAGACAACTTCTTCGACGGCACATCGTTGAAATGTGTGTTGATTATTAACTGACTCTTATTCACTCATACATACTAAATACCTCAAAAGTACTCCTCTACCTACCTACGAAAAACGTCACCACACCAAAGATCAAAAGCCCAAGGTAATATAGTCTAGTCGGCATAATGTACTGGTGCTAATGCTAGCTTTTCTGACCACTCTGTTTCTCTATCCTTTTCTCTACGGCAGCATTGTGCAAGTAAGTCAAGTCCAAGTACTAATCAATTGAGAGAATCAAATATGGCTCGTGGAGGAGGTGGACGCGGGAGAAAGGTTGTTGTCAATTCGGGAAAGTGGCATACTGTTAAATCTAGCAAAACCAATGCCAACGATAGTGACGATGAAGAAGTAACAAAGATGACAGACGCCGACTGGCAACGATACTTCGAGATAATGGATGATATGCAATATCACTTCGTTGAACAAGGTGAGCTAAGTTCTGGTTTGATTCAAATGTTTACCCATTCTCTTCTCATTCATATCTTGCCCCCAATGTACAGTATACTTCTCAATTCAAGAAGAGATTATGAAAACATATTGTCCTGAGACTTCAGACGCATACGAACGCGTTCTTGCCGAGACGAAAGAATGGATTCAGAACCACCGTTAGATGCAGATGTAGTAGTTGTAGAATCAGCTATTCATATCTTACTACTTGGGTGTTGATATACAAATGAAGTGACAGGAAGCTCGGTTGTACATCCTAACCTAAGTGATCAATGTTTATCGTCTGAAAGATGATTCAATTTCAATTGCAATCTTCTTTGCCTCTTCTCCGATTGATTTCAAAGGAAGGAAACGATCAGCATTGAATCCACACTTGTACAAGCCGTTCAGTCTATCCTCCCGTCCGACTACACAGTCTTCTCTATACCCTGTTGCCAAAATGACCATGTTCACCTTTATTCCAGATGACAATGAGGAAGTAAGATTGCCTGTCATCACTGGTTGATCACTAAATCGTACTTTCTTTTCCTCTGTTATGTCAAGAACTGGTCCGTGGCCTACCAACCTTCCCGATTGAAACCCAGACGCTAGCACCCCATACTTGTCAATAACAGGTACTCTGCCATTTATCTTTTCCCAACGCTTAAGGTGTGGCGGAAAGGCGGCGTTACATGCCTTACTACCGGGGATTAATAACCATAGCAACTTGACTAATATATCTTGAATCAGTAATGGTAAAACCCTCATGAAGTAGCCTAATGTGTCCACTCTTAGAAACTGGGCTCGTCTGGGGAATACGGGAGGGACTGTTCGAGCAGCCACATGAATCGTTGGATAAACATCCTTATCACTATCAGACTCACAATTCTGTAGAATGGTCGTAATGATATCAGCAGCACTATTGCCAAAGCCTACCAAACACAAGGCACCATTTTGAGCCGCTTTTCTTGCTTGTTGCCACTTTTCGTCACGCATATCTGTACTGTGAACATATGGTATCTCACTGGCATCTAATTTGCTAACAATGTCATCAATTGTATTCTTTTTAGGAGTTCGATGCTTGCCCGTGGCATCTATAACTGACCAAGCAGCCACTTCACTAAGCTCTTGTTTCTCACTATTAGTACTGTATTTGACAATGTATGGGGTCTGCTCATTACCCTTTTCTATCGATTGCACTCGAACACCACGCTTGATGTTGATTGCATATCTTTGTACATATTGCTTGAGATACTGTTGATACTCCTCAGCCGTAACTGTTTCGTTTGGATAGTCCTTGTCACTCATTGGCAACCCAGGTAAACTGCACCACTTCTTTTGGGTTGTGATTTCTAGACCTGTAAAGTGATGACCCCATGAGCCGAATACATTTGGATCTTCTTCTGCCTCGAGAATGACATGAGGAATTTGCTTTTGACTAAGCTGCGCTGCCACACATAGGCCACTTGGTCCTCCGCCTACAATCACAACTGGCGGCTTGTCCTTGATGAGAGGACTGGGCTCTGCGTCAATAACAATAGACTCGTATTGAGGAATACTAAAGCCTAGTTTCTTGGCGTCAACAAGCCAACTATCCATTGTATTTGGATCGACCGGCCCAACCTCGTCGATTCGAGAAACACCGCCTTTTTCTAACCGATGACAGGCTACTACACTAGCGGCATGACAAGCAAAGATTTCATGTTCTTTGAGCTTATTAGTAAAGACCCGAGGTCTGTCAAGTCGATTCAAGTCAATGTGAAGTGTCCCAGCTTCAATGACTCGAACATCAGGACGACTTTCAAGTGGATGAGGAACCGAAAAGACTATTGCAGTGGCGTTTTGTGGTATAAGCTTGGCAACCTCGGTGTCATACTTTCCTACAACCCAATAGTTTGTGTATGCACATCCTTCCACAAGAGTTGAGGCGGAGGCAAACCCATTCTTTTCAAAGTACTTTCTTCGTCCTAAATCAGTACTATGGCAAAGAATATCATATCCATATCGACCTTTCAATGCTTGTGCCACAGCCCAACCCACTTTACTACTAGCTCCGGTGAGAAAAAGCTTTACTTTTTGATCACCAAAGCATTGATGTATCGTTTCAACAACCGCAGCAGCTGTCAAATGATTTCCATGTATAACAGACAGTCTTCTCTTTGGTCCTAAGGCCTTAACAATACCCAATCCTCCTCCATTTATACTCTCCGCCTTGTTTAGTGCACCCAAACACAAGACCTTGACACCTATATGCTCTGCATGACGAGCTGCAGCCTCGATGTTGTCCTTAACTTGACGTGAATGTGTCACAAAGTGCCTGCCAAAGTGAGAAGCAACCCAGTTCTGCATCCTTGTATCTTTATAGTAATGATCATCACAGCAGAAGAAGGATGCACTATCACCAAACAGCTTTGCTCGGTATTTGCAGACATACAACCCAACAAGATAGTGGACTGGCCAAAGTATCAAAGTCCAAAGAGGAGTTTTCCATCGTTCCTTGAGTGAGTAGGGAAGGAGCCAGAGAGCCCAACAATCCGACAATAGTGTCGGATGACCAAGGAATACCACATCTACGTCTGTGTGTAGATTTCGACACTGGACAACTTCACAAGGTGTAGGGACTGGACTAGAGACTACCCATAATGCCCATACAACTGATAACACGGACGATATCATTGTAACATCATCCGATAGAATCTGAGATACCTTTCTCAATACTATCATCTTGGCCATAAACTCAATACCAATCAAGCTCTTCCATATCAACTTTGGATATTGAATTTGCATCGATTGCAAGAATGCCTTGACATTGAGAAAGGCACATACTACCAATATCAACCATTTGCTTTCCGGAGGTACTACAAATGTTGCAATTCCAATCATTACTGCCAAATCAATCATATGGAGTATAGAACGTTGTCGATTGTTCGCCGGGGATGTATGATGTAATTGCATAGCCTTCATTGATTGTTTTAATACACGAGATTTGAGGAGAGTTCCCCAGATACCGTGTAGTAAACTCCAGAGTAGCCATGCATATAATGAGAGTGAAATGGTTCTTTGCTTGTCTTGTGTTAAACTAAACCAATTCATGCAGCTGTTGTTCATATCTGTGGACAGAGCCATGAGCGGCACTTCGCCCAAGCCCAACATGAAGAACGATGAAAGGATCGTCACAGCCGTTTCTAATCTCACTGCCTTGTCAACACCATTACTTGCCGCACCCTGTCTACCTTTAAGATTGTCTTGAACTCTTTTATGATGTAATAGTTGTCTTACAATGTATTCTTGATCTTCATCTTCTTTCGTATCCGAGGGAGAATTGTTGATGCCATTGTCAGAAGAAGATAATGATGTTGTTTCACTGCTTGATGACAGACTTTCACCTTCGGTAACATCAAATGAACCTTGTTTCTCTATACCTTTCGTCTTCTCTTTGACTGTAGTTCCTTTACCCGTTAATGAATGCCAAGTATTAACCATAATACTAGCCGTACTCATTCTGAACAGTTGATTCAAGGCAGCATGCAATACCCATACAGTGAACAATATATGCATTACATTCACAAACCAACCATATGACGAAACATCACTATTCACAAGAACCAAATCTCTCACAATGCAATAATGTATAAAGGTATCAACACCTTGTAATACCAATCTAACAACAGTAACGACCAATTCTAACAATGAATGTGTATAAAATTTATCAATAACTAATCTCATTATACCAAATTTTGATGAAAATCGTTGTAATGCATCTTGTCTAACACCTCTTGATTTGATAGTGTGATAGATTAATGAATATAGTATCATATATTGTGTTGATGTGAATTGACTACTACTGCTATGCTCTTGTGCTACTAGAAATGGTAAGCATAGAAACATACCGAATGTTTCTCTAGCCCAGTATGCACTCAATGTACCTACAAGATGGAGATTGCATGAGATGCATAAGATATAAGCATGTGAGAAAAGACTATAAAAAATTATAGTGCACAAGATGTGACATAATGCAACTTACCAGCAATACTCCAATGTTTATTATTCTTCAACAAGGCAATACCATATTGACGATCTAAATGTTGTAATAATGGATTAGATAATACATTGGTATGTTGTAGATATATCCAATATTCATGTAAGAATAGTATAATTAGCAATGGTGAGTTTGGTCTTTGAGTTACTGTGTCAATATTGTCGGCGGCGGTAGTAGTTGCAATAATGCCATTACTATATGATGATTCAATCATCCATAATGTACCAAAGTGTACAACTAATCCATACATTATTGTGTTTAATGCACGAACTACTGGATCTACTTTGCTTATCAATGACGATGAGGCATTTATTTTTGTTGAGTTATTGTTGTTACTACTTTTGTCGGCATTATTATTTTGATGAGGCATTTTAGCACCAACTTTTAAACCAACTTTTAAAGATTGGGAAGAAATCATCCTTCTTCCTAAATATACTAGATTATAGATAGTGGCTAATGAGAACAATACCTAAATGACGATGATGACGGTATGGTCTATGTAGTGTGGTCGGTGAGTGCGTCATTTATTGATATAGCCCGTAAAAGGAGATGAAGGATACCGGAAGAAGAAAATGAGACATCCTGCTTTTGCAAACTTGCATCCACCCAAAACTTCACACCACCACTTACCTCTATCTCGTCTTAATTCATTGTCTATGGTATGGTATTCAATAGGTAACAAGATAGTGTAAAGTCTGCGTAAAGTGGTACCATACTTGACCATCCATCTCTTCATAATTTGAACACAAATAGGCAGGACGTATCAATATCTCATTCTCATTCATCGAGTCTCTCTGTCTCCATCACTATCTCACTATCACTATCTATCACTATATCACATTGCAAAATATCATATCATGAGTAGTAAACAAAATAAGAAGGGTAGTTTGGCAATTGCTGGTGTTTTAGTTGCAGCCGATAAGACATTGGCATACAATGGACACAAGGAAGATGAGGTAAGCCACACTGAATTTATATCAGGGATCTTCTTCTACTTCTAATTCATCATCTCATACTCAAACTATTACCTCATATCTCTCTGTATCGATATCCTCGTATTGATAAAGACTAAACATATTATTGATCCTACTAATATCAATAATGCCGCCAAAGTATCTTCCGTGCAGCAAACTGTTCTTGATGGACACGGTCAACCCGTTCTCTTAGAGGAGGGAACCAAGAAGTTCAAAGATATATCCAAGCAAGTTGATGTAGGGGACCTCAACCAAGATCTTATGATCAATGATGAGAATTATGGTCAGAGGCACTCTCGCTTCTCGAACAAGAAAGGGAGTAGTAGAGTTATTGCAAATACTTGGAGGATGAGAATGCTTGACGAGTCATCATCAGCCAAGCCAACAGTAGTAAAGACCAATTCTCTTTCCATGTCTATGGACAATCTTGATATGAATGGATTCCAATCCACAAGCAGCGGCGGCGGTACTTATTCAAAGAGTTCAAAATCAAAGAGTTCAAAGAGCCGAAGCAAGTGCTCTAAGAAGAAGACTATCGAGTGTGAGAACGGATTTACAACTTCTGTTGGAGGAAAGACTGTCCAGAATACAACCTGTACTGAAGCCTGTAAAGGAAAGTGTTGTGACGATGGTGAGGGTGGAGATCCATGTTCTGGCCTATCGGCTGATATCTGTATGGATGGACATACATGTAGTGGAGGGAAAGAAGCTTGTGTAGATACCACAGCTACCTCAATCTTCAAAGGATGCAGCAATAGTGACTATGCATGTAAGTTTGCTGGTGGAGAAGGTGGAAACCTGGGAAAGATTATAAGGAGTTGCAATAATGGTGTCCTAGCTTGCGCCTTTGCTGCACAGAATGGAGGTACAATCAATGGCGGGATCATTGACAGTTGCAATGCTTACTTTGCCTGTAGAGGTGTTGCATTTAATGGTGGCTTGATCAATGGTACCATCGAGGGCTCTTGCAACAATGTAAGGGCATGTGATAGAGCTGGAAGTGCATTAAAGGGTAGACCATCTCGTTCCATTTCTACTGGACTATACAGTTGTTGCAATGGAGCAAATGAGTGTTACCAAGCCAGTGATACCACTCTACCAGCTGAGTGTGATGCTCGTTAGTTCAGTCTGCTTTCGCGAGACTTGTCATGATTATGTAAAGATTGTATAGAATTGTAAAGAGTGTAAAAAGTGGATTCTAAAGCTGAATAATCATCTAGTTGTCAAACCTTTATCTTTGCAAGCACATCCGAGCACATATTAGGCCTTCCAAGATGTGTTCGATGTGCCATGACACATTCACCACCACTCAAGGCGGCACCTAGCCTTCCATACCCACCCACGCCATGTGCAACACACTTGCCTAGTCCCAATATCATCAAATCTATAAACACATCCATGAAACTATCAGCCTCGGTATTAGTTGAGAATGCTACATGTTCAACTTCCTTTGAGTAATCCCGTGCAACTAACTTAATAACTAATGGATGTTTCTTGTGTTTGGTAGCATCTATATAATGTTGGGCAAAGTGTGATTCTTCCAATAGGTATCCAATAGTATCATTATTATCAGATGAGACATATATAGTCGAGTTTGGATGCAATTCAGCTGCACAGTTGACGGCATTTGTTGCCCAGTGTATTATCTTATCTTTATGACTTTGGAATGTAAATGTCTTTTCATTAATGTTTTCTACTGGATACTTGACACGTAAATGTACAGATGAGTATTGTTGTGGTATTAGTTGTAATGATTTCATTGTTGATTCGACATGTTGTGTTAATGCCTTGGATGGTGAGAACATTAATCTGAATATGTCATGATATCTTTTGTTGTAATGTGCAGGCGGTGTGTTGGTTGCCACGATGCAAACAAGGGTCGCATTTGTTAGATCAGGCATAAAACAACAATCATGTGTTCATAAAACAGCAACAATCAACACACTCGAGACTGCAATAATACTCACATCTTATGTCCAACAATATCATTCTCATACTTACGAAACTTGGGAGCTGCACTATCCCTACGTATCGTACTAACAATCTTCAATCTATCATCTTCTTCGTTACCTCTTAGATTCCAATTCCCTTCTGACTTTAGATATTCATATAGTTCATCTTGTATTGTCCAATCTATACCTCCTACATGATATTCATTATCTATTATTATATTATCAGCATTATCAGCGTCATGATGATACGGAGGTATCAAATAATGTTCCAACATTGACGGTTTCTCCCATCGGACTAATAATACACGATTAGTACGATTGGCTAGCATCATATTGTATGGCATATCCT
>Ga0075439_15460_pt1 | contig 29700 bp, 22 predicted proteins | sample MintriSingleCell_FD_74264 | JGI IMG/M metagenome (GOLD analysis project Ga0075439, IMG submission 74264) | Marine eukaryotic communities from Monterey Bay, USA to study complex ecological interactions - Minidiscus trioculatus JGI Plate_4_G5... | ecosystem: Environmental > Aquatic > Marine >... | reverse complement strand
ACAGTCATCACCACCAATAGATGATGGCGAATTTGTACGGGCTGTAGTAAAGTATGTAAATGACGAAGGGAGAACGGCAATTATCAAAGCTGCAAATACTATACATCATGACTTCAGTGAATATAACCAAACATTAGCAATATCAATTACACCGAAAGATCTGGAAGAGTTAAAGTCAAATCCAAACATTGATTGCTTTGAGGGTGATGGTAAAGTAATGTACTGCTCTATTCGATGAATGAGAGCACATCATATTTGTGAGATACCTGATCAATTCTAAGTATAGAGTGGATTGTTAGAATTGGTAATCTCCTATTAGTTTAATTTAATGATATTAAGATAATATCTGGGAAATAAATGACGCCACATCTGCCCGAATCTGCAACCAAGTCGTCATGAAACCAGCTGGATAATTCTTCTCCTCTAAACAAGATTCCAACAATTTGATAGTATTAACAAATTTATTGTCGAAATTCACTGATTTGAGATCACCATCAAGTTGATGCAGCTTATCCCTCAATACAGGCCACCTTTCATTGGGAGAATCATCATTCTTCCTAACACAGAGTGAATCAATCTGCTCGAGGGAAGCTAATATCTCTGCAGGCGAGATGAGAGTTAAGTCTCGAAGGTTCTCAATAGATCTCGAATTTGATAGCGGATCTGTAAGAGCCTTGGCCTCCGAAGCTTCTTCTCCTGTTGCGACTGGGAATCGATCATACCAGAGAGGCGCAACCGTTTCCCTCACGCTTAATCCTCGCAGAGGTACCTTAGGCAAGTATCCATGCGCTCTTGAACAATAAAGTGCCAAATCTTGAGGAGAATCATTTGCCGATCTAACCAGTGCCAACATTCGCGATTCTTGTTCGGAATCGAGTCTACTGCGTATTTCCTTGATACATTCGGATCCAGAAATAGTTTCATGGGATGAAACTATACCATCCATTTCGAGATTCTCATCTGCTATTAGGAAGAATTTGTCACCAGGATGACGAGTCACAAAGTCAACAACATAGTCAGCAAATGTAGCAATCTCTTCCGGCTTTTGACCGAGGATAACTTGATGTGATTCTCTAACTCCTGCATGCTGAAAGAAGCGTCGAAGAAGCTTCCTCTGGAAGATAAGCGTTTCACGATTATGGAGATGAAGAGATATGATTGCAACATTGTTAGTTCATGTGGTTTGCAAAAAACAATCAAATAGAGGCAACGTAAGTTCAAATGGTGATCACATCACAGGACATCATATTGAAGGCATGAATTCATACGACAAAACAATACAAACGCGGACTTTCCTGTATCTTAGAATCATCAATAGCAATACCCCATACACCCAAGGGTAGGTGGAACTCAACCTCTTGTGACAACGACGTATTATGAACTTGAACTGGCACTCTAAAGACAAATGTAGTCTTTGATTCTTCAAAGATTATTTCACAACCTCCCTTCATTATTTTGGCACATTTCTGCATAATCCACGCCCCATCACCAGCAGAATGGGATCTCTTACCAAGGTCAGAGTCTTTATGAAGACGTTTTCCTTGTGAGAATACAAGCTCAGTAGCACGGCTTCCCATTGCAACCAATTTATCATGACCAGGTCCCGGCGAATTGATAACTCTCAGTTCGAATTCTCCTTTTGCGGGGTCGTAAGTGGCTTCAGTGATAATTTTACCTCCGTGCTCACCGTATTTGAGTGCGTTCCTTACTGCATTTCCATGTATACATTTGAACAGTCCTTTATCTAAGAAGAGTTCTGGCAAGGGAGATGGACTGCAGTATAGTGAAAATTGACCCTCACTTGCCCTGAAACCACTTGTTTGTCCTAACATATAATTCAAATCAAGTCGTTCCATTCGTGGTACATATGTATCATGTATAACATCCCTTGCCATCTGTGAGTTTAAAGAGAAAAGTGATACAAGGTTAGTGGATTATGAAGAAAAAGAAACACATATATCATGAGATATAATATACTACATACCGTTTCAGCAAGAACAATATCAAGAACCTCATGCAAAGTTCTATCCAATTCTGCCATATTCTCCATCTGTCCAGCCAACTCTTCTTCAGACATTGGCACGTCATTACCTGATTGTTCCCTAAAAGTTCCACAAATCTCAATTGCCGCTAAGAGACCATTCTTCACCTCGTGTCTTGTGAATCTATTTGCCTCGGCATCCTTTTGACGAGCAGTAGTTTCAAAGACAAAGCGTTTCTCAGCTTCGAATCGCTTGTATCTTTCTGATACATTACGAACTACCACCACGACAGCATTCTCTTCTAACCGAGTTACTTTGACTTCATACTTTGTCCTCGTCGCATTACCATCTTCATTGGTTGTATCATGTTCAAATAGAACTTCCTCCGATTTAGACTGCCATGCTCGAGCTAGCATATCTGTGAAAAGAACAACAAGAGAAGTCATGGCGTCATCATCATCACGCCCGATAGACTCAAAAGCTTCATTGGAAGCAGCGGCATGTAGATCAACTCGGGCAAAGTCATCCTTTCGAACAATCTTGATCCCAACATCTGGCAATTCATTCTCCTTTACTTGTGAAATGTCAGTGATAGAGTCTCTCTTCACATCAAGGGCAAGGTTGGTATGTTCCAAAAGGATGGCGCTTATATCATCGATATCCTCCTTCTGCTGGAGTGCAGAACGGAAAAAGGATGGAGAGATCATCGTTGACAACCCCCCTGACACCTTTTGAACACTGATAGCAATGGTATCAGAACTGTTTTCCCATACCACACTCATAGTATTCCGAAGCTCGGCGAGTCGTCGATTGGCACGCTTTGCTTCGTCGAAAGCTCTGTGGTGAACTTCTATGATAAGTGCCATGTATAAACATTTTGCTAACAAATCCATGAAACATTCACCAATCATAGTCACAGAAGTATCATGTAATATATCTGATATCCACATCATGATGGCTAGTTGACTCCCCGGACCAGCCCAACACTGATCAAACAGCAAGTGTCCAGCACTCGTGACAAAGTAATTGGCAGTAATCAGCGTCCATACTACACAACACACGCCATGTAATGACAGTGACATTCTCGCTCTTTCGTACAATTCAACTTCATCTACGCTACCTCCACCACTCCAAACACACGACTTGAACAAATGTTTCTTCTCATAGTAACTGAATATGATTGCCGAATATGTAATACAACTAATAATCATGGCAAAACTCCATACATTCAAATTAGTACAAAATGGAAAGATAAATCCACATGCTGTGCTTAACGACTCCATAATTGAAACCAACATTTTCTTCTTCCAGGGATGTGTTAACCTCCCTTTTTCATATATGGGTGCATCGATACATTCAGTCATTAATGTCATGTACCCAGCTAAAGGCGTCCATTCACACCAACGTATGAAATGGACACGACTGCCTAATATTGGATCAATCATTACTGGACAAGGGAAACAGACCATGATAACAGCTGTCAAGACGGCAATGATCTGTACGATGAGACCCCCAATCAATACTCCTGAGAGTTTATCCTTCCCCATCATTCGTTTCTTCTTCTTCCCACCATAAGTTGAGTCACTTTCTTGACTCCAATCCATAAAGTTATAATCCCATAATAAAGGAAAGTGCTTCATAATAACTGCCGTACTTAAGATAGATAATTCAACTAATGCTGCATTTCGTTCCTTCCCTTCATAGTATTGTATCATCTCGGCAGGTACGACATAGTAGGACATTATAAGAAGAGCAATCCAGCATAATATCACGGAGATACCTACACGCCACAGTAACTTATCAACATATGCTACATTCTCATCAAGTGATGAAGATGTTTGCAGGTAGACACTCTTATCATATTCTAATGTAGCTGTGTCCTTCTTGTTGTTACTGCCATTTTGTAATTTGCGTGAGATACGATCATTCTTGGCATCATTTGCAAGTTTGGCCGTGGTTGCTACGAATGTTGATGACGATCTAGATTTTGTTACTCTACTAACACTTGTACTACCATTTGCACTACTGTTGTTGGAAGTACATGATTGTACTGAGGAGAATGATGGCTTTGATGAAATAATACTGTTCTTATTTTTCGATAAGGGACTATTCTCCTTGGATTTGGATAATGCCTGTTCGATTTCAAGTTCAACAATATCAGCTAGTTCAAACTGGGTTGAATCTTGTCTAATCGGTAACTTGGTGTTGATATTCCTTACAGGAGTATACCCCGATACTTTTTCAGAGGTTTCATCAGCGGCTGATGAGATGTCCGAGAATTCATCAACAAGCGGAGCTATATCTTTATCGTCATTCATTGTATCATTTAGGCTTTTATTAGATGCTCTAGGTGTATCATTTGGCGGCGAGGAACTGTCAACTGAGGGAGTATTATTGTTTTCCTTCAAAGTCATTGTGTGAGGAAAATTATTAAGTGTTGTGTTTGATATCGTCTGTGGCAAAAACGAGCTTTCGTTCTTCCTCCGGTGCCACACCAATGGAAAGATCGTTATAAACTGATCCAGTGACTATACTCAATCGATATCTCCAGCTCTCAGTCGATACCAATTCATATTTCAATTTGGCCAAAGTTGATGGGTTGAATTGAATAATGAATATCAAACTACAAACCGGTATCCTTTTTATGAGAGTTGGCAGATGCAGTCAGTCACTTGTATTGATGTTATTGATGGCTCTAATTATATCGAGGGTCACATATAACAAAGAAAACAAATACTAAATACACCCTGGTGATTGTTAGTTAGTTAGGCTATATATGGTCGAGAGTCAATATCACAAATATATAATCTCGAGAGTTGTGGACTTGTAGACTATTATATAATAAACTACTCCTTAAACATGGCAGAACCTATACTAATACCTGAGGCGACAAATCGCTTACCATCGGGACTGCGCCGACGGAAGAATAATACAATAAGTAATCAATCCAAACAAAAAACTGTCGCAGATAATGAAGGAGACAATATTATGCTAACAGAGCCATCAGCAGAGGTTGAGAAATCATCTTATGTCGACTCCTTTGCCATGCGTCCATCGGCAGGGTCCAAAACACATGCTCTTGCCATAACAACTATTGACAAGCACCTTCGATACCTTGCAATTTTAAATGTATGCACATATGTTGTATTAGTTGCAATAGTTTATGCTGTAGTACCCAGGGAGAGCATAATTAGATTAGATGGAGTTGAGAAGAATAGTGCAATTATGGCAATGAGTTTAATTGCTGTTAGTTTCTTATCGCGGGTGATACCAATGTGTGGTGGTATTTCATCTATAACTGGTCAAAAGATGAATAAGAAGGGTAATACTAATCTTAGTGGAATCTTCATTGGAGCATTGACAGTACAAATGATATCAATCATTACAGACTTGCTATTGGCATATTTTCCAACTCCAATGCTTCTCGATCCTGTCTTGGGAACGAGAGTTCATGTTTTGCGCTGGTGTGGATGGTGTCCTTGTGCAGGCTTTATGACGTTCATGGTGGAAGGGGCAGATTTATATTGGTCTGGAGAACAGCCTCCAACAGATTATTTAAAGAAGAAGTACATACACGCAGCTACACAAGGTGTAGCTGTCTTCTTAGGGTTGTTATTTCCTTTCTGTCCTGGTTTAAAAAGTTGGATGTTGTGTATAGTAACAGCGTGTTGCTTATATTTGACAAACTACCCCAGAATGTGGAAGAGAAGAAGAGAGATACCACATACTTTACACGAGAATGCTACTGTTGAAGAGGTAGAACGGTTCAACTCTGCCAAGATTGCTTTAAAGTTACGATATTTAACAACGGCTGTGTGGAGTTTGATAGTTGGATTGTACTTTGTATCTTCCGTCTTTGCACCGATGTTTGCTCCCGAGGGGCATATATTGCGAAGTTCTTCGCTCAATATGGCTTGTGAATGCTTTTTCGATGTTTTATCCAAAGTGTTATTCTTAGTGGTTATAGTTGATGTACATCATGCAGTATTCGATGCAAATGCAAGACTTGAACGTCGATTGGATGAATTAAGAAAGCTTATGGCCAAAGTATGGGAAAGCTCTAGTGATGTGATTGCTATATCGGTTCGATCAAGCCCAAACAGCAGTGCCTCGACCATGCTTAGTCCTGCCTTCTTTAGTTTGGGGAGTAGTGACGGTCCGCTGAGGAATCTGACTAAGGATCAAGTGAAAGACTTGTTTCAAAGAAAGTCAATCTTGTATCAATTATCAAATGATGCATTCCAGCCAAAAGAGCACGACAGCAATATAAATACTGATGAACAGGAGAATAACGAACCTATTGTCAAGCCGGACATGATATCCAACATTGAAGAGACGGGATTCTCTGCTATTGAGACTCAAAGCAAGCTCCTATTCGACGGATATGGTGTCAACAAAGATACCGGAGCTTTGAGGGCTCTGTCCGATGTTGTAGTGAGAGCATGGGCGACTAGAGAACGAGAAGTTGTGTTCTCTCATGATCTTCAATGGTCTAGCTCTCGATATGATAAGGACCACGTTATCAAAACAGAGGCCAAAGTTAGTAGGCTTGATGACAATGCCCTGATTTTGATTGTGAGAGATATTTCGGAGCGATGCAGAGTATTCGAGGCCGAGAAGCAAATCCTTCATGACACAGTTTCTAGGCAAAAAGATGCCGAGGCGAATCGGTTCACAAGACATGAGGTGAAGAATGGATTATTAGCGGCAATTGGTTTATATGAGAGCTTATGTGATGCTCAAAAGAATCAACTTGCAAAGACTCGGGACAATACTCCTGGCATTAGAGATGCTGACTTGAGTGATGATGTTGTACGATCTATGAATGAGTTGGGTAAATCCCTTCATGAGACTCTTGATACCATTCTTATTGAGGCAATGACTCGTGATCTCATTCACGACCTTTATCGCCCACACAGAGAGAAAGTTAATATCTCTACAGTGCTGAGTGGTGGTCATTCTTCACCATCTGCTCTTGATATAAGTGGAGTCAGGAATCTAACTCGATTTCCACTTATCTGTAGACCATCTCCTCTTCCATTGTTTTACTTTGATCCGAATCTCCTTCGATACCTTCATCGAGAGGCCCTATCCAATGCATGTAAATATGGCAGGACTGGTGGTACTGTACTTACTGAGATAATCTATGATGAAAAACAACAACGACTTCAGATTAATGTAATTAATCTTCCAGGAGAAAACCATGATAAATTAATACAACTGGGATCTGAGGCAGAAGAGATGGTCTTCTCCAAGGGATGTCAAGTACATGAGACTTTCCAAGAAACAGCGAGCCGGGGTTCTACAAATAAGAAGAGCGAAGCGGCTGCCCCACCGGGTGATGGTGGATGGTAAGTGATATTTGCTTTGTGTCTATATAGTGTTACCTAATCACTACTAACTAATCTGATAATTCTCTTATATAGGATCATTTCAAAAGTAGCAAAGATAATGAAGGGACAAGCCTCAATCAAGTTTGAAGACAAGAGAACAGTATTCTCGTTGAGTATCCCTGCAAAACTGTTGGAGAGGAAGAGACACTGTAATACGCCTACAGATATTAAAGAATTTAGCCTTCCTGCAAATACTTGGGGCATTGCTATCGACGACAGTAAAGTCCAGATGAAGTTACTTGGGAAGTTTTTTGAGTTTGCCGGGCTAACCAAAGATAGAATAAGAGTGTTTGGAAAAGATAAGAACGAGATCATGTCCTTTGTTGACTATGTAGTCAACTTTATGGATGAGCATATGGGCGATTATATCCTCCTGATAGCTGATGAGAATCTTGATATTAATGATGAAGCAGCCAAACATGTTACCATATCGGGATCACAACTCGTTGAGAACATAAGACTGCGGCTTCTTCCAGAACAGGAGAAGAAGTTAGTTGCTCTTATACGGAGTGCTAATGACTCCATTAGCGATGTTGCCATATACAATTCAAGAGCTCACGGGTTCTTGCCTAAAGCTCCAATCAAGAAGGGAAACGTATTGGAGACCTTAGCTCCTTTATGGCTAGCAAGGTAAGAATTGCTTTATGTGTAGCGCATATCATATGCTAACTTTTTCTTCATTATATGCTCACTTTATCTTTCTGATAATATCACTTCTTCAGATATCCACAGCAAACTATTGATGACGATGATTCATCCACAATGTATAGCCGTGCTTCACAGGCAGATTCCTTCTCGTCGGAGGAGTCAATTACATCTCTTAATGACTTTATTGTTACCACACCTGTTGAGATTATCCAAACAATAAATGATATTGATACAATGTTCTCACAGGGAGCGATTGTAGAGAACTTTGATGCAATCTGGGAAAGATTACATGTATTAAAGGGAGATATCCTTACATTAGCCGTCAAAGGACCTAAAGTGATATCGGCTGTTGGAATGATAAACTCCTTTCGTGAATTAAATTCAGACGAAGATCTTCAGAAACATTGGTGTTTATTTCGAGATACTATCACTCAATGGCTTCATTCCAGTGAAGACGAAACCTAGTCAAGTTATATGCAATACTAACACTCATTTAGGAAAATGATTTCATTCTTTATGAACTGTTGTGTTTACGTTGTTTAGGGGTTCTTCCTCCACTTACTCAAGGTTAAACATTTTACTCCATGAACAAGTACGGCAGCCGCACATGAGCTTATGGTTATTAATGTTGTTATCATCGTCTTCTTCATCTTCATCACTCGATGAGATATCAATCTCATCCACCTCTTGTTTTCCTCTTGCCGAGGCAACTGCCGAAGAAGATGACGGCAAGGGATCAAATCTCGCTAATGCTGCCCTTGCTGCTAGGTCTCTAGTGGAGAAATTCGCTTGTGCATTCATTGCTGCTTTACCTTCCTTTGTTCTTTTGTCAATCATCTTTGCTGCCTTTAGAAGAGGCCGCTTCTTTGGCACATTAGATGTATACCCTTTACCACTAGTACTCTTGTTTCTTTTCCAATTTCCTCTGCGCTTCTTCTTCTTGGTAGCACCACAATTACCTTCTTCACTCCCTGCAGTCCCCATCAAGGTTAGGTTACCGAAACCATTTGGACCAAGGAGGTCAGTGGCAGAGATGGATTTTTTTTTGAGTTCACCAGTTGCATTGACAAACATCCCTGAACAACCATAGTCATCTTTTTCGAGATCAACCTCACCAGCCTGTAGCTTTGTTTTATACTCTCCCTTTATGACATCAAGTAGCTCCCAAAATGCAGGTGGATGTATATCCTCGAGACCAATACTAGTGTGTGTTATTTCATGTAACATGACAGCCAAGATCTGATGAAAGCTCCTGAATTGTGTACAATGTTTATCAGGCTGTACTCTCAAATTGAGCTGAATGTTAGTACTTGCGGCATCAGCGTCAGTTCTACCATTAGCTGTACAAAGACCTATCCACGAAGAGGAAGCCGATTCAATCAAACGCTTGACTCTCCAACCTCTATCTCGCAGAATTGGATTCACGTGTCGAGCTACATTTGCCAGTAGAGTACGGGCGACGTCTGGTCTGTACCCATCTTCATACACCTCGACTCCCCATACACAACAGTATTGTCTATCACTAAGGTTATTGATTGACACTGAATGTCGAGGTGGTTCACGGGCTAAAGATGAAGGTTGTTTACCATCCTTTTGAGATTCACCACTTCCATTCTTATAATTTGTGGTATAGCAGAGGTTTTAGATGCACCATCAATCTTATTTGTGGTTATATCATTCTTTTGAGATGCATTGTCATTATTTGTGGTATGTGCACCATCCTTTTGAGATGCACCACTGCCACTACCATTTGTGGTATGTGCTATATCATTTTGACGACGATTAGCAGAAGCAACTCGTTTTGCTTTCTCAACATCACCTTCAGTTTGTCGTAAGTAATCTGATGCCTCCGATGTTGTTAACCAAGGACAAGCCTGCAGTAACGAGTTCCTAGGACGCATGGTGAAACCTTCAATTATTAAATATACTAATAAACTACGAGCTGTAGGTATATCGAGTAGTAAACTAGAGGTAATTGAGGTAATAATCTCTTAATCTTTAAGGTATGTTTTTTTCTCTCTCTCTTCTCCACACAGTATTGTAATACCAAATTATTTCGAAGAAGAATTATCAAATATACTAACTAAATACTATCGAGCTGAATATATATCGAGTTGAATATTAAATAATCTGGCTAGATAGGTATTCATGATGATTCTGCTCTACACATGAATTGCTCAATGAGTCCCTCCTGGGTCCCGTAAAATGGCCACCTTATTAATAAGTCCTCGAGTAGCCGGCCACTTTTTTGAGTTTTTACTGGTTTTTATTTTCCTAAAGCTATATTTATTGTATAACTCAGATACGTATAACTCGGCATTTTTCACTTTATTGTAATTGGGAGTCTTCTGGATACCTGAGCAATTGACTCATGTGAATCTCGCTCTAACATCAAGGATACCGCTTCAAATCCACACTCTCATATGTATTGTAATCATAATTTTTGATGCTTTCCAAAATCAAACTCGTACCTATCTACTAACTTTTGCAATAGGAAATATTCATCTATTTGTGGTAGTAACCCGGTAGTAATTCACTGTTAGTAGATATAGAAAGGTAGTGTCGATTCGTTCGTTGATTGATTTATTAGGCGGTGGCGGTGGTTCTAATATGAGTGCACTACAGAGGCGGATTTCACCATCTTCTAAATCAGCCCAATCAGTTATTATTATTGGTGATGAAGAGTCACTACATCTACAACAAAACAAATCATCGGAATCATTACATAGAACGAATAATAGATCCAACTCATTTTCAAATGTCAGACGAGATAGTAGTGTATCAGTAGTTGTTAGCAGAGTTAGAACACTATTGCAAAATATATGTGTACAATCATCATATTCCAAGCATGATAGTAATAGAGTGGGCGGATATCGCGAATATATCATACGATTATTACAAGATATTGTCTATGGTATAATACTTGGTAGTATAGGAATGTGTCTATTACTACTATTAGACTATTACAATATAATAAATCTCGAAACGGGTCGTGTTGTTAGAAAGACAGCATCTTTACATATATTTAATACTCCTGAATTCTTGGAAATAATAAAAGAGGAAATGGGAGATAAAGAGCTTATATCATTAGAATCTTACAATACAATGACTACTGAACTATCAGATTCTGAAGCAGTATTACAAAATGAGAGTAGAATACTCGACATACGAACTACAAAAGCAAACACATTAAAGTCTGAATTAGACACACTGAGAATAGAATATGATAGACTAATGAAGGAAACCGGACTCGATGTATTCTGTGAGGAATGTACATGGGGAATGGGTTTTAATTGTAGAGGACGTGTGAATCATATGCTCGAGAACTATAGTGATACAGCTACACAGATAGAGTGCATATCCAAATTAGTCACTCAAGGGCAGACAAATGGTAAATGTATTAAGAAATCCTAGTGATATGAAGACAAACGTTTATAGAAATAGTTGTGGTGAAGGTGTTACGATAGCTAGCGGCAACATCTCAGAGTATCTGTTATGGCAAATGCATAGCAACTAAGAAATCGCAGTTGTGCATATATGATTATATATATTATGTATATAGTAATAGGTGTAGCTTTTGCTTTTGAAGGTGTACTTGAGGAGAATAAGAGATAGAGCAAGGACATACATAACGATAGAGTGTATGAGTGTTGAGAGATTTATGACATTTGTGAGCTTTACAAAAGGACACGTGTCTTATTTGCAATGTGCGTGTGTGGCCCGTGAGGCATGTAGTACTTGTAGCTTGCGTGCTAGCAACAATCATTCGGCGGCGCATATATTCTGACGATTTGGGAGGCGTATGTAGTGAAGCATTAGGTCATTCATTTATGTAAGAATCAGGATATTGGACACAAGTTTCTGGACACGATAGAAAGCACATCAATCACAGGAACAAACATAATTGAATACTAAAACTCAATAAAGTATGTCCAATGGAAGTAAATGAAGGTTCTCTTACTTCATGGTAATAGACAAACTGGTGAAGTGTTATTGGGGCGTATAGACAAACTGAAGAAAGCCCTATCAAAGGTGGGGTTAGAAATTATAGCTCCTGATGCACCACATTTGTTTGCAGATGGGGATAATAATTTAGATGACGATTGCAATGATGGTACCATTGCAGATGATACATCTTGGCAAAGAACGTGGTGGCATCGCAAGGACAATGTATATCAAGAATTAGAAGAATCCATATCAATGTTAAATCAGCTGTGGAATACGGAAGACTTTGTCGGTATTATATCCTTTTCTCAGGGAAGTCGATTAGCACATATCATTTCAGTATTGCATACAACCACCAATGGCTCAGCTTTTCCAGGATTGAGTTGGGTTCTTCATTTCAGTGGTTACGGAGACGTTCCAATGCCAGAGAACCTTCTATCAATACTGAAAGAACACTGGGGAGATAGTATACCACAAGAGATTGATATTGAGAATGTTATTGTTGATATACCAAGCTTCCATTGCATGGGTGAAAACGATAAACTTATATCACTTCAATCAAGTGAGGCGTTATCAAAATGTTATGTTAAGCCAACAGTTTATATTCATCCTGGTTCTCACTTCCTTCCCGTGAAGAAGATTGATGTTGACCGGTATATGTTATTCATCAATGAAGTGCTAAATGAAAATAAGAATGTCGTATCTGAACAACCTGATGAAGAACATGCCCAGACACAGATCGATGAAGTCACAGCATTAGCACAAATATTTCCACAAGAGTTCAAACTACTCTCGAAATCTACACCAATAGATCCTGATAACTTCGACTCTGATGATTACTCTGATGAAAATAGAATATACGAGCATCCAATCAAGTATTCAATTATATTACAACCGCAAGACGATTGTCATGAAGAGATGGAAGAAAATTTGTGGCCGTCAAAACTAATATCACTGTGTATACAGTACACAACTAACTATCCTGATCAATCTCCCATTGTCTCATTAATACATGAGATGAGTTACTTCGAGTTTGGTATAAACACAAGTGACGCATTGTTATCTGTTGTACGACAAGTAATGGAAGAAGAAGCTGGTACGCCTTGTGTGATGAGTGCAGTATATGCCGCAAGAGATTTCTTTATAAACGGAGGAATGGAATCATCATCAGTAAATACATCACAACCAACTGTTCAAAGTGAAGTCAAAGAAGAAAAGAAGGCTGAACTTGCAAGTTGTTGTCAGGATGAAGGAAATACAACTCTACTATTAAGACCAGCAAGTGAAGAACGAATAAAAGAATGCAATCAGCAAGGTTTGGATATTGCTACCGCCATGCTTGGACGGGAGAAGACCGATCAAGATGGTACAGGTAAAGGAGGTAGATGGAGGTATAGCCTAGGTCTTGTCGGGAAGCCAAGGTAAGCAGATAATCCCATGATATTTGGGCTGGATTCTGATTATTGATACACTTTCACTAACACACGTAACTCTCCTACCTTTTAGTGCCGGCAAGAGTACATTCTTTAATACGGCCACTGCTTTTGCTCGTCAACGAGGAGATGCAAATAGCAATGTCCAATGTAAAGACAAGGAAGATGATGATTCAGACAGTGATATAGTAGTACTAGGTGGCGCATCGATGGCGCCGCATCCTTTTACTACAATCGACCCCAATGTGGGATATTGTTTAGTGCCTTCTCCGGAAGATTCGTGCCCCGAAGATGATGTCGACAGCCGAGCACAATTAAAAAAGCTTGGCTTGACTTTAGCTTCTACACATGGTCGCGATTCAAAAGGTAGAAGACTAATCCCCATATCTCTGAAAGATGTAGCCGGCCTTGTACCGGGAGCTTACAATGGCAGAGGGAGAGGTAATGCCTTCCTGAATGACCTAACAGATGCTGACACGATTATACATGTCATTGATGCCAGTGGTTGTTCAGATAGTGAAGGAAACAAGATATGTAGTGATGGCAGCCAAGCTGATAATCTTCAACATCCACTTACTGATCTTGAGTGGGTACGGAATGAGCTGGTAGAGTGGGTATACTTTAACATATCATCCAAGTGGGAAAGTGTAGTAAGACGCGGACGACAGAAACTCATAGAAATGTTTAGTGGATACAAGCAGAGCCAGTCATTTACAAACAATGTCTTATCAGCCGTGGAGAAGTTTGTCGCTGAGAACAAAGGGGCAAAAGAGCAACTTGATCAATGGGATGAAGGTGACTTGCATAGACTAGTCAGTGCCTTTCTTGGTGCTAGATTCCCCATGTCCCTCGCTCTCAACAAGAACGATATAGCTTCAAGCCAAAGTCATATCAAAGATATCAAGTCGAAGCTTCCAATTCATGGTGCACATGTTGGTGTATCAATGTCGGCGCACGATGAGATGAAGACTGTGCGACACCATGTTGCTCTTGCAGCAGCAAAGTCTGACTCCTTCTCAGACTCTCCTACTTATAAACCAAACACATCAGATTGCAAAGTATGGGACTGTTTACAAGCTGCAATATCTCTTCGGGCACCTATTCTCGTGTTTCCTATCAGTAACTTCACAACTTATGATTCTCTCCCTGGTATGATAAATTATTCTATTCAAGATGCTAGTCTCCCGAATGCAGGCTTTATCTCTTACATCACGGCTGTCGGGGGGATAGCTCCTAGTCAGTGGGATGATGAGAGAAAGGTATATAGTGATAATAAGGACAACCATGGTGCATTAAGAGATGTATTAATAATGAAGCCTCGAACTACTGTTGAAGACGTCTTTCTATCCCTGAAGAACATGGGAGCACTGGAAGGTGAGTTTGTTAGGGCGGAAGCAGCTTGCAATATAGGCAATAAACCAAAGCTAGTGCCAAAATCAGAACTAGTAGGAAGGCACAACTGCATTCTGAAGATAATGACTACCAAAAGAACTCAGTGGCAGAAGAAGTCTTAATCTTAAAGCTACTCTTTTCCTTTACACATACCTATATATTCCCCATAATTTAAAACATCTTATCATATCCCAAGGCTAAACCCCTCCCAGTATCATACAGTTTACGACCTCCAAATCAACATACCTTCCGATGTTCAATAGATAGATTGAACAGCAATATCATTTTCGTCATACAAACCCATAATTTCATCCTCATCATACAATAACTTCATTGTCGGAGCAGACGTTGGCTGTGTAGATGCATCAGAAGCGGCATTAATACGCCAAATAATGATACCAGCAATACCGCCTGCGATTGCCAACGCACCAAACGAGAGCAAAGGGCGGTAGCGCATGTAGGCAATAGCTGTAACGCCACAGCAACACACAGTACCAATCACAAGGGCAACAATAAAGAAAGCTGCATTACCAAGGGCTCCGAGAATTGGTAGAGTACTCAAGAGAGTTGTGAAGATACTAAACAACATCATCCAACCCGCAACCAGAAGGATCCAACATAGCAAGCGAAGTATCTTAGTAAGAGTCTTCTCATCTTGCTTTGCCATTGCAATCATTTCGTGTAAGTCATGACGTCCCTTTCTTACCATCCAGATGACACCAAGATCATCTGTGATTTTACCACAGCACTTCTCATCAAGTACCCTTTGTTTGTCGAGGGAGTACTTGTGAGCAGGAACTCCTTTTTCTGGGTCACTTTCCGCGATAACCTGCTGTACGATGAACGATGTATCAAAGCCATCTGGGAGATGCGCGTTATAGCAGTTTATGATGACGAAAGAGAGGAGATTAAAACATATGTTAGCACATATGATATGCAAGGGCAATCAATAAAGGCAAACTAAGGTCAATAAAACAGCCAAGCCGTCGAGACTTTATACTGAGCACACGAATTCATATCAGACTAACGCGGACTTTCCTGCACAGTACTCATACTTGATCATAACATCTCCATTTTGTGGCTGGTCTCCTTCTTCAACTGTAGTAAGGTTACCGTAACGGTCCTTACGAAGCTCAGGTAATGCCTCGATCTCGTCTGGTACCAACTCAGCAGGGACAGGAAGCCATTCTGTTTGAAAGACAGCCTTTTCGGTTGTGATGATATCCTCAGTTAAACCGAATCCACCAACGTGTGCAGAGCTATTGATTGCAATAGAATGCGGGGCTTTGGTAAGATCAGTTTGATGAAGCAGTGCTGCCATTTCAGGAGGCATGTTGGGTGGCAATTGAGGTTGATTGGGGGATGGACTCGGAGCAGTCTCTGGATTACCAGAGTTGCTAATAAGTTCATCCCAAATACCACGAGAGTTGGTCTCAGTATTCAAATGTGGTAAACGTTCTGCTTGAGGTCCGTCGGCAGTCCAGTCTTCCTTAACCGTAAAGGTAGTTGTAGTAGTTTGACCGGCACCGATTGTTTGATTCTGTACTTGTTGTTCAGAATGCTCGAACTTTTGATAGATCATACAAGTACGCTTCATAACAAGGGCCTTGGGTAGTGACGATGTAATGTTAAGTGGACTTGGAAGAAGCTCTAGCTCTTCGTCGTCAACACTAACCTTGCCTACAAAATGTACTAGTTGGCCAGTGTTGTCATCGGACGGCATATTGATATCGGGTACAACCACTGCCTTGTTCTTACAAAAGTCAATACGACGAAGCTCTGTTACATGACGACCTTCATTCTTCCACATGAGACATGGACTGAGCAAAAGAGAAAGAGGTATAATTGATATACATACCATAATATAAATGAGATGATAGAATATGAAATTATGCATGTGATATGTTCCAAAATCGATGTACACTCACCTGATGCATATCAAAAGTAAACCAATGATAGTCAAACCTAACGACTCTTTTAATTTACACCAAGTATTGCAAGTGGTAGTAGTTGTTGATGTTGGGTTATCAAATTTAAGCTTACGATGTAACTTATTTATGTCAATGTCACTATCATGATAACCAATGAACTCAGCGTTGTGATTGTACTTGTCATCTTTCAATACGCCACGCAGCTCAGAGTGGGATGAAGCCTCCTCGGCACTGACCCCTCCACTGTGGCATAACGCCGCGAGCAATATTGCCGCTAGTAGTAACAATCTCCGTCCCATGGCGGTGATTGATTATGAGTGTTAGAGAGTAAATTGCTCTTTATGTCGCGATCAGTCATCAGTATCCTTTCCTCTATCAGCCTTATCAGCCTGTACTTGAATCTTAGCCCAAGGCATCATAACATCTTAGTCTAGTGGCTTTACTTTCCAAAGCAGCACAATATCTAATCCTTGTCAATCAAGAACGATAGATAGTGGTCACTGTATACTGTAGTAGTTCTTTATATTTATGATCTTTTCCCCTCTCGCTTATTTCAGGAAGAAGATGGCTACAAAGATACCACTGATCAAATAAAGTTACACCCTGTCTATTTTAAACTGTATGTCCCCAAGTCAGGGGGTCAGAAAGGAAAAGTATTCTTTCATCACCCATTAATCTTCGTACCAATCTTGCGCAGTATGCGGTGGCTTGTTTGGGAGGAATCGTTGCTGGTAAAGTGCAATACAATTCAAAAAACTTCCCATTTAAACCTACATACAACCATTGATTATCTTCTTGAACATACGTCACTGAATGCAAATTCGGTAGGTCTTCAAGTAGACATTGCATTGGACACTCTTTCCCAACATTATCATGCCCTTGCTTGTCAGAAACTACATCAAAAGCATCCATGGTTGATTCCACAGATGAAGACCCTAACCGTAATCGTAAGGAGAGTCGTTGGTATGTATCCCAAACATGACTCTGAGAGGATTCATCAGTAAAGGGAAAAGATAGCGGCGGCCCAAAGCATTGAGTCAGCATTGATCCAACGGTAGGAATGTTGCCGATGCCGGTCATATTTGAGTCAGCACTGTTGACATATATATCACAGCGAAAAACAAAATGCACTGCGGATGCTAATTGAAGATACGATGTCATCATCTCATCTTGTTGTTGTGGTGACAGTGCAACCTTGACTGCAGTGATTAGTGGTGCCTCATTAACCTCTTGTCCTTCATTGTCATCTTCATCGTCTTCTTCTGTATAGTCTAAACTTTCCTCCTCGAGCATGCTATCTAAAAAGTTTGTTTGGGAGAGTTGATGTTCAATGGTTGGTCTCTTATTTCTCCGAATACTAATACGTCTGCCTATTCCACCTCCGAAATCATCATCGGATACATCAAATGATTCATCTCCCTTCATCTTCCATGCAGCATCATCAAAATTAGTCTTCTTCTGTTCTGATTCTCCACTATGACTACTAATACCACTTAAACCATCGGGTGAGTCACTTCTCTGACGAGAGTTATTGGAAGATGTAGTCGATGCATTATTCGATGATGTACTAAAGACACGTAAAACCTTTGTCTTGACTGAAGCTAATCCCAAATTCTTACGAACAGTATTGGCAGCCGTCCTAAAGGACTCAAACTGTTCAGTATTGTTGCTTGGACTGATCATTACAATACTAAGTCCAGTATGCACCGGGTCTAAACACGATGTGTATGCATAGAGAAAACCCGAGCTATCAAATCGGGGCAAGCACAATGGGAACCACAATTCATTCGTTAATAGACCAGGCTGAGTCCCCACGAATGTAAGTATAAGGTGTAAATCAGATGTATGAAGTTGTGACATTGGATTGGCAGGTTGAATAATGGTAACAAGTCGAGTATCAACGACTAACATGGCGAATAAATCATTACTACCACTCTCGGCACATGCATGAATGAGCATTTTACTTGCAGTATCTCGTATCTCTGGAGGTATAGGCGAGACACATTCAATACCCGAAGTAAGAAATGCGCCACATCCAGTTGTTGAATTATTGTTACTACTTTCATTCTCCAAATCTACTACTGGATCAAATCTATCTAATAAATTCCGTATTGAACTATTAACATTCGAACCCATCATTGTACGTAAATCATAACTTGGATTTAATTCAAAGATTGATTGAACTTGTGCAGTTAATGTAAATATAACTTGAGAATAAACATATTCTAATTGCAATCGTAACCAAGCTTCATTATGATTCCCATCTTTATGATCTGATATTGCTACCAATGTTAATGCTTCTGTATTTTTAAAGACCAGTAATCGTTTATCTGCCTGTATAGATTGTATATCACCAAGAGTTGACGCGCCTCGTTCATTCAATCCGTCAATACCAAATGATAATACATTTGCTCGTATTCCTTGTATAATACCACATGCTGTTGACCATTCATCTTCATTACCATACCGAACAAATATTGGTTTACCTGCCGAACTTAATATCAATATGTTTGGTCCTCTGGTAGAAATACTACCATTATTCTTCGGAGACATATCTTATACTTGTGTGTTTGTTTAACTTGAAGTAGGATGATGTTTAGACATTAAAAATTTGAGATAGAATTGCTAACAATATCAATGAAGAAAAGCGCCAACTATTGCAATAAAGTTACAATTTCAATACCTGAACATATGATATCCATCAAGTTGGCTCTATCGTCATATACCTCAAACCACTACGACATAGTCGATCGGATTAGTGGCATAAGGATACCGAATCCATATCTTTAATCTCTTCATAGTATTGTACTAGGATACTGCACCACTTATATGCACCATACCACATTATTCAATATGAAGTTGACCGTCATTACCATTCTCTCCGCCTTGGGCGTTACGTCCGCTCAACTTGAATGCCGTGAGTTTATATTTTTCATCATGGACATGGAATCACTCATTTTGTAATGATTCTTTATTGTCTAAAACCAATGCTAATGTTGTTCTACCCATATTGCAATTAATAACAGCAAACTCTATTGATTTAGAATCATGGACGGAAGTTGAAGAGTTGCAAAGTGGATTGACTTTCAAGTATGCCGTTATTGTGAGTATAGTAGGGCGTGTAACGTGTATCGATGTTTGGTTTGAACTAACCTATACTAAATAATATTTATATACTAATAAACTCACTCTCATACAATAGTTATCACCAGCTGGTCCAGAACAAAGTATCTTCTGTGGAAGGATGGAGAGTGATATGGAATCGTTTACTGCCTTTGGAATCTCGCCTTCGGGTATGTAGATAATATGTTTGCAACATAAATGAACATGTTTGCATATTATGATTTCTATACTAACATATCTATCTCTCGTTCATACACAATAACACAGGATTGATGGAGGGTGGAGAAGGTATTATTGGATTGCCAGATGATGGCACTGTTCAAAAATATACACTTGGAAATAATCCTCGCGTCGAATTGATGCCAGATTCACAACAAACATTAATGTCTACATCAATTACCCAAGAGAATGGGAAGACAATTATGGAGTTTGCCAAGTATCTATCTGAACCTGGCGAGCATGAAATCAACCCAAATGGAAAGAATACATTCTTGTATGCATTGGGAAGTGGAAACAGCTTGGGATATCACGGCGCGAATCGTAATCCATTTACTGTTGAACTTGATACAGAAGCGGCTTCAGCTTCAGATGGAACGCCTGCTCCAACTCCCAATGGTGATGGAATGACTTCTACAGGTGAAACTGGTGGAACAAAAACAATTAGCCCCACACCTGCTATTCCAGAGAGAGGAGATCCAGATCCTGCGCCACCGACAACCGATTCGTCACAGCCCGTTCCAGCAACTGGAGAGAGTAGTGGTATGATGAAGAAGGTTGTTGGTTCGATCTTGGGTGCTTCTGCCGTGGCTCTTTGGTTTGGAATGTAAAGAAGTGAAAACAAGATGGAAAGCTCAACGACTTACTTGAAAGTAGAAGGTTAATCTACTACTAGATCAGATCTATGTGATAATGTACACTTTACGCTGTCTCATTCATTCAGCCAGCACTTTACTCCATCTTTCACTACAACATCTCCATTAACCTCATATTGGATCCGATTTTCCTCAATATCATCAAGTGCATAATGATAGTTGATCATGATACCACAGCTATTTCTCAAACCCTTTGAACTTGTATCTGCCATATAATTCAATCGGTACATCTCAGCTCCATTACGGATATGAAATTTGGCCACTGGACAGAGAGGTCTACCACGGTATGTTTCTTGTGTCAAGTAATAAGCAGCAAGGTTCATCAGTATTGGTTTCAGTTCTTTAACTAAATGTCGATTGTCTTTATACCAAGTGGGAGATTTCAATGTTTGTATCAAGTCAAGAAGCGGTGTTTTTGTTGAGAATAGTTCTTCCAGCTTTTGCATTTCTTTCTCAGTAAGTAGATCTTTGTCTATGAATAGATTTGGCTTCTCGTTTTCTGTGCTGTGTTGTCTATTGTGAATCTGTTCATGATAACGAGTTAGCTTGTCTTCAAGCCAGGATTTAAATTTCGGTAAAGGAGAAAGTGTACTGAACGTATCTAAAGCATGAAACTCGTTTTGTAGAACTTGTACAACCGATTTGATCAAATGATTTCCCAAATCGACGCCAGCCAATCCTGGTTCTGTATTAGTAATTGAATAGAACGTAGCGCAAGTTGCATTGCGTTCCGAATCATCGTCATCAGAGACAATATCATTCATACACTGAGGCATTTCTTTGAGTAATGCGACGTGTACAAATACCAAAGGTTTACTTGGCAAAGCTGGATGAAAGAATGCAAAGCATCTCCTTCCAGGACCTAATCTTGCCTTTAGTTCTTGCAAACTTTGAAGAGGATGTACCGCCTCTCTCAATGCAATTTGCTCAATAATAGCTGCCGGAGTCTCCTCAAATGTTATACGTTTCAATCGTAAAACTCCTGGACGAAACAGCGATGTGAGAAGTGCATGTATACTCCTTTCTAATGTCTGTAGCCTTTTCAATTTGCTTTCTTGTTGTATTTCTTTATCTACTTCTTTATCAACAAACTTCATGTAGTGTATAAGATCACGAACATCTCTTCTCAATTTTACTAGGAATGCAACCCCGAGATCATTTTGTGCTTGATCTAATATATATTGAAATATGGATTCATACTGTGGAGTGCAAACATCTCTAATCTTTTGTATATCATTACATCCCAATATTGATTTGGATCGAACATTATCTATTGTGGATATAATATTGTCTTTATTGATATCATATCTTTCACTGATTAAAAGTTTTATAATCTTGCACTTGTCATTATTATCTGATAGTAATTGTAACTGTTTATCGGGAAGAGATAGGTATGCTTTACTAAGTTCAGAAGTAAAGTCTGCAGACTTTCTTTCACTGGACCTTGCACTTGTTCTTCTTGCTCTTCTGTTATCTGTATGTACCAACTCTACTCGTGATCCTATTTCGTGAAGCAAGTGACATATATCATCGTGTGTTTTGTTACCAGCACCATTTGTATCAGGTGAAAATCTTGTAAACTGGTCGCTAGTTTTGTTGATATCAATAAATGAACATGTCTTATGTAATTTGTGTATCCTATGCCTACGCGTTCTCCGGCGATTTGACAACAGTCCCGGAGCAACAGATTGATAAGAAGAAGATAGCAGTGTTGATAACGTACGGAACGGTTGGGTATGATGGCGTAGTAGAGAAGACGTCATGATCATGGTGGTCACTGCACAACTTTGGCAAATTATTATGAATTATGAGAGTCTTTGATAACTAAATGGGAAATTATTGACATTGATTGAGATGAGTACGATGTAATGTGATGAGGAACAACCTGATATAATTTTAGGATGATTAGGTGTTGTTAGATAGAGGTATCAGATAGAAAGAAGCCTGCAGCTGCTGCCGCGTAACAATTCATTATTGTAGATATTGTATGTACCTAAGCAAATTTGCAACATGATAATGATTATTACCAAAGACAATTATAGACGGTTTGTATTTGCTATTATCTTCATTGCAATCAATATAATTATATTGCCATTTAGAATAAAATCTGGCTTCGATCTACAGCAAAGTGGAAGTAGCAATGTTGACAATATCGATGTACCATCCTTTAATAGTATAAAGATATCAGCCCCATCAGTATATACAGATACATACAATCCACAACATGTTAAAGAGAATAATATACGAATATCATATAGATTACATAATCCAAAGGATGAACCACGTCCGGACAAGTTCTTATCAGTAGATACATTCTTTTGTAAAGATCGAGCAGATTTACCTCCATCATTACAATCAACCGATGAGGGTAAACTGTTTGACTTTACAACTACAGTTAGTACCAATTTGAACGTATTATGGATGGGTGAGTCCACCTATGTGTACTTTCGTCACTTCGCTTGTTTACTGATCTCTTTGCCCTTTTCTCTCATTATATGGTATAGGTGATAGTTTAGGACATCAGTTCAGCCAAGGATGGGAAGCTGCAGTATTGGGAAAGGGTTTCGAGAGTAATCGCAAAGTACACATGAAGTACAATGTTGGATCGAAGCAATTTGATTGTCTTGCATCATCTGCACCTGTTAGGGGTGGAGGAGTATCTGCATTTTGGAGGTATACAAAGTTATTAGAAAGGAGTAGATGGGCAAAGATTGCACCGTGCTTTGTAATGGAAAGAAAGTGGGGTGAGAACTATCTTCATACATTACTCGATCTCAAGTACAAAGATCCAGGCTCTAGTCAACAACAATACTCAGTGAATGGATTGGAAGCGGTTGTCATTAGACTACCTCATGGTTGGATGAAGGCAGAAGAATTAACAAAAGAACGAATAAAGGAAGTTATCATCTTCTGTCAAGAGCTTATAGGTGCCCGTGCCGTCATCTTTACTACAGTTGGTTTAGATAATAATGCGATAACGGCTGATATGTGGAAAGGAGTAGTTAAGATTAATCAACTGATACATGAAGTAGCAAATGAATGGCAACCTCCAAAAGATGGCCAAGATGGAGTACAGTATGTACTCGTTCAAGAGTTCTCAGACTTTACAAGTAAGATATTACATGAGAACGGGAAGCATATTGGTTACAATACAACATCAAACAACTTCTTCTTTGAAAGATTAGTTGGTGGTTCAACTAGTTGGCCACAAAGTATTCCCATGGTATGTGCCAACAAACCAAAAGATAATCTAGATTCAGAGTGTAAGAGGAATAAGATTTCACCCGATGGTATCCATTGGTGTGTTGAGACGTTAGGTCCAAGATTTACAGCATCTATAGCATGTCTCTTGGGATGTGTATACAACGAAAGACCACCTGAATCGTCACCAGAAGGATTGACGAGTGTTCGTAAATGCGAAAAGGATTGTAATGATCAATTCATGTCACTAAAACGTGTGCCTGACAGTTGGATAGGGAATGAGAAGACACTCTATGCTAGTTCAAAGAGTAATGCATAATGAAATAATAAGAGATGACATGTCATTTAGTATTATGTAGAATGACTCTAACTTACGATCTTGTAGGTACTCCGTCCCATCGGCTGTGTTTCATATTAGAATACTCCTCTGCTCATAAGTTGATTGTTGTGTTTACATACCTTCCAAAATATCCTGGGCATTGAACCGCTGCAACACAGTAGAGAAACAACATACACATATGTGCATTCTAATTAGCTAGATATAGAAGGAAAAAGATACACCCACAAATGAACACACATTCTTTCGCATGTGTGTTCATAAGCTCTGGTGACAAGTTGGTAGTGACTTCATATTTTATTGAGTTACTCTATTAGTATAGAAATGAATTTATTTAGGCTGAATCAACAGTCTCGGTCTGAAGACCCTTGAAACTGCTAACCTCAACAAGTTGAACTAGTGTGTAAAGTTTTTCATCAGCATCCTCATCTTCATTTCTCTTTCTGCTTAAACGGACTCGGATTCTCTTTGGTGGGTTACGTACACCCTGCTTCCATACTTCCTTGTTGACCTTGGGATCGAGTCTAACATCCTTTGTCTTCATGGCATCTTGAGCAAATTTCTTAATAACCTTGATAGCCTTGGGTGTCTTTGACTTGAAGGTCGTCTTGTGTGTGCGCTTGGCAAGATGGATTGTGTAATCCCTGCTTACAAGATCGGGCTTATTAGGTGCCATTTTGTATATATAATGTATATATTAAAGTAAAGATGGTTGAGGTCTGTGAAGTATTGCAATGAGGAGAGAGTATGAGGGAAAAGAGTGAGATGCATGCTTGATGAAAAAAGTAACATCATATCAGTACAAAGACCAACAACCCCAAAAGATAGTCAACTATATATCAGCAGTGGTCAGAGGATGAGCGTCATAGTCTTTTTCCTCTAGAGTCCCCTACAAAACCAGCATATACATCAACACATATCTCTCCATACATAAGTTGTGCTAGATATTTGAAGCCCGACGGTATTGTCAACCGAAGACCATGAATCTAATCAGATAAAGAGGTACTACACAATAAAACTGATCTTCTTCACATTATTCCGCCAATTGATATTGATATGCCGCTACAAATTACTTACCGAGTTGCAATGGTACTTGTTAGAGTTATGTTTTGTGATTTTGTAGGAGATTGGAGGGCAAAGGGCAGCGAGCCCTTAGTAAGCGGTAAGTAGCCCATAATCATAGGAACCTTCAATTCAGATTAGGTTCGAAATGTACCCATGTTCCTGATTCTTCCGTATTGTAATTTATGTACTTCGATCATTCATGAACGAACTGTCTTGGCGTACACAAACTGTACCGGACACCAATCGAATTCTTCCAGTATTTTTTCATTCAACTGCTATCACTTTCAAGTAACGGAATAACTACTAGTATATAGAATCATGACGGCAATTAAAACAACAGCACCCCTATCAGAAGCAGCAACATCTCAGAAAACTAACCATACGAAATTTACTCCATCCACTACCGAAGAGGAAGCAAAAATTAGGTTTAGAAATCAACTACAAAATGGAGTTGATAAACTGTTAGCACAAGGGAATGGACGTGATCGTATATCTACTCAATTGTTAAATGAAATTGCCAATGGTTGTTCTCCGGATGAAACTGAGGTATGTTATTATTTGTTAGTTTTGTGTTTGTGGTGGTATTAGGTTTAGTTGGTATGAGTTGTATATTTATCCAGCCCCTATTCTTTCTGATTGATGCACTAACTTGATACTGTTCTTGCCTATTATAAATAGATTTTCCAAACAATGGAAACACTCGGGATAAGCTTGGAAGATGCAACAAAGGTAATGACCGTATCATCGGCTTTCCGTAGTGCACAACAACAACAACAACAAACATCAACAGCTACTTCCACCACCAATAATAATGCTGGTGCTATTGATCAGTTAACTTCTAGATTAAACTTGGCAGACTTGTTACGTGGTGGTGGTAATAGATCAAGATCTCCCTCTCCACTACCATCGCCATTATCATCATCATCCACGGCAACAAAATCAACTATTTCAACACCCACCATAAGAAGTGCGGAATTAAATAGAACCGAATCATTAGACTCTCTTCAATCTCGTAATGCTGCAAGAAAAGGCGGTGCTAAAAAGGCTAGTACCAAACAACAGCAGGGAAGGGGAAGGAAACGAGCACTTGCAGATAAGGCATACGAAAAGCGTGATAGCAATGTCATGATTGAGGAACAGTTACAACAACAGAAGAAGAACAAGGCTGATGTATCATCATCAGCTTCTGCCGCCGATATAGAGTTAAATGCCAAACTCAAATCAGTAGATAAGAAACTACCAGCATCATCATCAACAAAGAAGAGGGCAAAGTCACCTGAAAGTGGAGGGTTGGGTGTAGCACGGGGAAAGAGGACATCAGTTGTTGCTACTCGGGAGGAAACACCCAAAAGGGCACGTCGTACACGGTCTCAAACAGAAGAATCAATTCCCGATATTCTCCTACCATGAATATACATTCAGCCGTGAAATATATAGATTGGATATACACAAAAGTGTTGTTTAGAGTAGTTTGTGGGGATGGGGGGTAAGAAGAGTTGTTGCCCCCAGCTAAATGAAATGAAAGTGGGATTGTTGAGTGGATTTAGATCTGAACATACATGTCAGCTCAACTATTGTATGTTATATAGCTTTGCACATAGCTAGATTTCTCTGTGTAACATTAAATGGAACAATTACTACTACTACACTTTGTTTTAGTAATGTTGTATACTAATACTATTTACTGTTTGTTTTTCATTTGTCCGACAGGTTCAACCACATGGACACGATAACTCTTCTACTTTGGTGCAATCTACACGATCTATACCTACCTATACAACATACATCAAATCTTAATCACCATTCCCAAATAAAACCGCCCCGAATTACAAACACTCTCTGCTAAATAAACAACATCTCACTCAATGAATGTATCGGCCAAAACCAGATAAGAAATTCTTAATCTGACCCTTAGCGCGGCAATGTTGCTTTCCTTTCAACACAATTGGTTCCGAGCTAACATCATACTTACTATCAACACAATGTGCATTAATAGAAACAAATGTATGCTTCTCGTCCTCTCCGATAAATGGAATATGTAAATGAATCGGCTTGGCATTCTCATTGAGACTAACAACCTTTGTACTTTTACGTTTCTTCTTTGTTGGGGTAATGTCTTCTTCACTACTCTTACCGGATGACATTGGACTTTTAGAATCTCCTTGTTGCTCCTTGGGAGATAGGGAGTAGAAGTTACGAATATCCTTGGATTTGCTTGTAGAATCTGACTTCTTCTTCTTAGCTTTCTTGGTACTTGATTTGTTCTTCGAATTCTCCTTCTCGACCACTTCATCAATATCTTTCTCATCGATGCCATCATCATCAATTTTTTTCATTTGTTCCAGAATGGATTTCTTCCTCTTCTTCTTTGTACCACCCTCCGCCTTGATTTTCTTAGGAGAGTTGTCCATGGTAGATGATCCACTCTTCTTTCCTCTCCCTTTTGATTCGATGCCCAATCGTTTCTCTAATTGGTGATCAACAGGGGAAGGTTTAGCACCTGTATCGGAGTCACATAAATCAACTGCATCCTTCTTCTTTTTTGCCAATTGATCATCCAGGGTACTTGTACCAATATACTTTAGATCATCATCATCTAATTGTTTATTCGAAGATGTCGTTGTTGTTGTTTTATTTTTATCACCTCCAGCAACTCTGCCGCCGGCAGCGATGGTTCCACTGGTGCCCAATAATTCATTAGCAATTGGGGAGGTGATTTCCTTTAGACTAGGCATCTTTAATTGATCTTTGTGGGTAGAGGAGGGGTAGATATGAGAGGTTGTTGTTGTAAATGAAGTGAGGAGGCGGCAAAAAAAAAAGCTCGATCGGGACCGATTGAGTCGTTTTCCCAACTCCCCGCACTTCACCTCTCAAAGTAGTCCTCCAAGACTAGACCGATAGCTAGAGATATCGGCAGCCGGTAGCAATATAGGCAGTTACTGATGTACTTGACCTCCATTTCCGTGCCCCTAATGTGTAAAGGTATTAAAGATATATACTTAACAGGTATTCATTCTTACATACCCTAAAGAGTCGATTGGTATACATATCATGAGGGGGCTATATCTTGGCATCTGCCGGTCAGCATGCCTCTCTTTATACGAAGAGGATATCAAGCTAATGTCCCATTCATATGCTGAGTTATTACGGATCTTATATAAAAAGGAACGATTCGAATCTTCTTGTATTGGCATAAGAGGATACCTCATATAACATACCCGGCCGAGAGAGTAATAGTCAACATCTAAAGCTCATGGATATGAAAGAACGTATACATAGACTCTTTTCTATACCTACTTTATCTAACCAAGTACCTAGTTTGTCCCTCGAATCATATCCGAAGAGCTTGTTCATATATACTTCTTCCCCGCCGACCCGATTGGATACCAATCTCTAAGGATGTATTCATGTCTTTGTTATCATGAGAATCTAAGAGAATTGAATGAATACAAATACTTGAGAAATAGTCAAAGCAATAGTCAGTGTATCGAATGATACTCTTCTGTGCCGAGTGAAGAGATGAGGATATCTCTACTCCGAAGGTACTCTCTGATGACTAAACGTATACATAACATATTCACACATACATACTACGTTAAAGGTATACACTCTTTTTGATACACTATATAGTATTGATTTTATCAGTAAAGAATCTAGAACAACAAGTTGTATCATATCATCCATCTCCGATTGTTTCAAGTATATATAAAAGAGAGAGAACACGTCCAAAGACGTATCCTCTCTCATACGTGTACGATATATTGATATGATAAGTGATCAAAAGGCATCTCCAAGAAATACCAATCTGAATTAAACAATAACATAACAACAATTCAATTCCCCAAACATATACCCCGTGCATGAATCATAATACATCATGCCAACTTATCCCCGAATCTTTGTGAAAAAGATACCTTGAATAAGAGACACATAATATGATATGAACCAACACACAATTACTGCTGAGCAACAGGTGCGGCAGTAGAACCCTCAGCGGTAACATTATCAACTTCCTTGGCTACTGGCTCATCAGCCTTCTTCTCAGCTGCTTCATCGGCCTTCTTCTCCACGACGGGCGCATCATCTTTCTTTTCATCCGAAGTAGCAGCAACATCGTCGGCTTTGGCATCAGACTCAGTAGAAGGCTTTTTGGGAGGCGTTCCGTCCTGTAATTAATATTGGATGATAAGAAAAAGAAATATAGAGTGGTGAGATAATATCTAGGTGGTTATCAAGGACATAAATTAAATTCACCAAAGACGGTGCATAAGATATAATCTTTCGGTTCACCCATAACTTACCTTCTTCTCGTCAGCAACCTCGGCTTCCTCAGCAGTCCTCTTCTTGGGTGAAGGATCCTTATAATTATTAATAAAAA
>Ga0075439_15974_pt1 | contig 30190 bp, 21 predicted proteins | sample MintriSingleCell_FD_74264 | JGI IMG/M metagenome (GOLD analysis project Ga0075439, IMG submission 74264) | Marine eukaryotic communities from Monterey Bay, USA to study complex ecological interactions - Minidiscus trioculatus JGI Plate_4_G5... | ecosystem: Environmental > Aquatic > Marine >... | reverse complement strand
GAGTAGAAGAGGACACTTCAGCAGAAGATACGACAGCAAAAGCTGCAAGATGAGAAACAAAATGGTGGATTTGTTACCGATGAAGATATCAATGATGATCCAGCTATGGTACAAATGCTCATTAGAATCTATCCGGATGATGGTAGTGGGGGTCCAAATGATGATGATGTCCTCCCTGAATACGGCAGCACCGGTCTCGATATTTGGGGGAAACAACTCGGAGATGGTAGTCACGAATGGTTAGTCTTTGAAGGCAGTGTAGACACAGATAATACACTACAGGATGCTCATCAGATGGATGACGGCACCATACATCGTCTACACAGCATTCAACGGATGCTCAACCTTCCTGATGCGTTTAGCTTTGGAGACACGTTAGATCATATCTTTCGATCACTTCTTGAGGATTTGGTGTTTCTATCTTCTTGTAACTTTATATACTTTTCTTTAATATCATCATTTTCATGTTGCTTCATGTATAGAGAGCTCGGCCTACTACTAATTGAATGTTGACGTATCAAACTATGATGATTGGATATACCTACTCTACTTGTTGTCCACGATAATACATAGTTTGGAGTGTTATATTGTTGTATCAGTAGTATGAGGAAGATGATACACATCATTTTTTGTTGTAATATTGATGTCGTCATTTCTCAATCTTGCAATACTCATGAACTAGAAAAACGGATATTATTAACTACTACTATCGAAAATGATACTACTCCAATTATCTCCGCTATATAGTCTTTATATTACAAATAACCACATCATTGCTCCGCCAAAGTCTCTCATTGTATATAGAGATTTGGTAGGATACCGATTTTATCTAATTGTGAGCACTATTTTTCACCACCCACTGATATCAACACTGCTCCATGATAATATAGACAAATATCGTATCAATATACAATATCATAGTTCTACTCAATCAATATAGGTGACTGTTGACCTATCTCTTAACAGTATTTCAATTGGTGGTGAAAAAGATACCCTAGGATACCGACTCTAATAATTTGTCGGATTGCCGCTATTGTAGATAGAGCTTGTATTAAGCATTGCAAGGTGATATATGATCACTATTAGGCAGATGAACCTCTTTCCATATCTTATACACACACTGATATGTATAGAGTTTTGCTACACTTCTTGTAGTATAGTCTTCGGCTTTACCTTGGAGCGTCAACCTATAGAAATAACCAGTATCTCTCTCCTCCAATGACGATGACTCAATCTTCTTCGTCATCATTTGAGATAAGTGGTATGAACTGGCTGCGACAAAATGATGATGGTATGTCTCCTATTATATCGTCACATTTATTGATATCATCATCGTCGTCAGCTGAATCATCGTCATCATGGAGAGATCAGCTGAAGAACACAAAACAATACAAAAAAGATACAGTTAAGAGAGTTGTTGATGCTAGTACAATACAATTAGAAAAGGGTGGATATATATCATTAGAATCAGTAAGAGGTGTGGGATCAACCTATACTCTACCAGACTGCTTTGATAAAGCACCGAGTTATAAACTAAAGCAGTTACTAAAGAAAGGAACAGTTATTAGATTGGTAAACTTGGAGGAGATAATGAATAATAATAATGACATCGATACAACAATATCCAAGTCGTCATCTTCATCTAGTTCTACACCTCGTCTATGGATAATAAGAGATTCAGACAATCTACTAGTAAACGAAGAGCTAATACGAAGTGGATTTGCATTGGTTAGAAAGGGAAGCAAAACAACTCCTTCCTATATCATAAATGACCTATCCAAATTAGAGAAACTTAGCAAAGAAAGAGGAAGAGGGATTTATACATCATGTGCAGATCCTGAAAGAGTAGAGGATGATATCAGTGGTTCGTCAATACAAACAGCGAACTTTGTAGCAGAGTTTGAAGAGTTAGATACGGTAGAAACTGAATATAAAGATGACGGCGGCAAGGTTGTTGTAAGAAGACGGGAGAAGACGCCAACAAAACCATCAAATCCAGGAGATATCAAGGGATGCTCAGATTTCGATAATTACGAAGAATCACTGAAATGGTATGAGACATACTTTCCCTACTATGGCGATGTTGCCAAATTGGATCGTAATTTTGACGGAATTCCATGCCCGGGTTTACCGCATACATCAGTTGCAGAGAAGTATAGAATGAAGGTACCAAATAATAACATAATAGATTCAAAGTAATGATGATATAAGTCTAATACTAATGCTTTGTGGCGTTTGATCTCACTGTTCTCTCACACATCGTTAACACTTCTTCTACTAAACCTTTTCTCTAATTGTTGTATTGTACTGTATCTTTCTAACATATATCAAATACCAAATAATACAAGCATAGAAAGAGCAACTGTAATAGAACCGAATTGAATCTTCCTTTCACTACCATTGTTTGAACTCTCGGTTGATTCGCTACCTCCGCTGTCACTAGCACCACTATCACACTTTGCAGCGGCCTTGGCCTGTTCACAAACACTAATATCTTCCTCTTCAAAACTTCTATATCCAGCACTTGGTTTATATGGATCAGATGGATTCATACTAGGAGTTAAATAGACATATCCACACCATCCTTCGTCTCTTCTACCAGTCTCTTTCTTGGCATCACATTCCTCTTCAATCCAATCCTTTGTATATGTAGTAAATTCCACAGTATCACATATATTAATAACCTCGCCTTTCGCGGCACCAATATAGGTAGCATCTGGATCAATAGTCTTTTTCACTTCTAATACTAATGCCGATGTATCATAGTAAGTCTCAGTACCACATGGTGCTTCGATGGTGTTTGATTCTTTACCATTATTGATTGTTTGAACTAATAGTACCTGTGGCGTATCCGATTTAATTTGTTGTACTACTGATTCGGGTAAGTCATCTTGAGCATGGATTGTTGTGATGTTGATGATACTTGATAAGAGGATTAGTAGAGTGATTGTATGTTGTTTGATTGTTGACGACATAATAGATAATGATTCACAAGATATGATTGATACCAAATAAGATTGCAAATGAAAGGGTGGCTGCTCTATCTATTGTAGCTTCCGATTATATAAATGTTCTAGATATACTCTTGATTCAATACCAAATTAGATTGCAGACTAAGCAGTGGCTGCTCTACAGAAATAAGGTATGTTGCAAGATTTTTTCTAGCTACTGCCCTCTTTACTGCCCTCAAAACCAACTTGTGAGAAAAGATATTGGTACTATTTGAATATAGGCTAGAGTGTCTTTACATATTTACAATGGCACTGCATACTAGACTCTCAATGCAACATGGAACGGCTAGCAGCTCCCAGTCCTCTGGCACTGCCATGAATATCAAACTCCAAAGCATCCTCTTTTCTATCCCTCCAAGCATCACTACTCAATCTAACACCCAATTTACCACTTGGAAAGAGTCCAAGGAACTGTAGTGTCTTTCTACCATGCTTCTCAATATCCAATGGTAACATAGGGTAACGATTTAAATCACAAAAGCACCATTCTCTCTTCGCATTATTACCACCATTACGACCCATCTTATCTAATATTTCATTACCATAACATCCACCTAACCAGTTTAGTACATCGTTTAATATATCATCACCATCAAATCGACGTGTAACATACCCACCTTGTATCTTTTCATTCTCATTACCTAAATATATTGACATTATTGCTCCCCGTCCAATAGGTGGCTCCGTAGGACACTTACTCATATATTCTAATCGAACATTAGTTTCATATTCTGACATTGATGACATGATACTACCGTTCATCTTACCAATCCGTGCCATTTCTTTATGAAATGCAAGTTGTTTCTTATTCTCGATATATTCATTAGTTAGTTTCATCTGTTCTAATGAGGATATACCCAAGTATAATAATATATCATCAACACGATGTCTCTCTAATCGTAATTTATTTGCACCGGGTAACATACTGTGGTAGTTCATTGCATGTAAAAGGTCCTCGGCCCCAGGTGCATCTCTTACATACTTTACATAGTTCACATTTGTACGATCGATTACTCTAAACTTGGGATTATCAGGATGAGTTTTAACAGATGTTAACACACGTAATAATGTATCAACAGCCATGACATGTGACTTAACACGATTTGCACATCTCATAATTTGCTCTTCCTTGGATTTGTTGGACATCTTTGTTGGTATTTTGAGATTTGGATGTGTATGATCTAATGTAGTCTTTGTCTTTTGATTGTTGACATTGGTATTGAATGGTGTTTTAGTTGTTGTATTGTTATTGTTGAAACGTGATGTGGCAGCTTTCCCGGCATTGATCGCAGCGGCTGATTTTGGTTGTTTCTTCTGTGTTGTAGCAGCATGTACCTTGTTTTCCTTCTTCTTCTTTGAACTAGGCTTTTTATCCTCCCCTTCATCATCCGATATTAAATCAATAACCTCTGTCTTTTCCTTCTTCTTATTCATAGCCTTCTTCTTCTCCATATCGCGAAATGATATCATCTCCGCGTCCTTCACTTGTTTCGTTTGCTCAAATTGATTAACATCCAAGCTTTCTTGTATGGCTCGTTTCATTTGATCGTTGTTATGTGCTCTCACATGTGTGCCCTCAGCTGCTGCTGTATATTGTGTACTCTGTTGATTGTTGGAAGCGGCTGCTCGGTGAGCTGTTGTAGCATCATGCATAACCACATCATTATCATTACCACCACCCAGCAATAGCAACTCAGCAGCTCGTTCTACATTACCACCCGTGGCATTTAATGCATGCTTTGCACGCTGTGCGTCAAATCCCATTGATTCCAATTGATGTATCTTTCCGGCAGTTTCGTTACCATGAATGAGTGTATTGGTTGCTCGGGATGTTAGATCTGTTAGTTTTTTGAACACCATTTTGTTATTATTGTGTGTTATTCTTTACAGTATACTGTCGATATGATTGATTTATACACTATATGATTACAAACACGCTGTATTCGTCACTATCTTCTGCTTTATATAATATAGCTGTCGATATGATTGATTTATACTATGATATACCGTGTATGAAGACTCTGCCGATATCGATCAATGCAAACGAAGATGAATTGAAATTGAGTAGTATTTGTAGAGTATTGTGTTGTGGACCTCGCTCTTTCTCCGGAAAAGAAATACAAGAAGGGAGGATAGGTTTAAACTTATAATGATATTGATATATATTAGGTCCACACCAGAAGACTCTGCCGACTGCCGATATCAACTCAGCCGATATCGATCGAAGTGAAACGAAGTTGTTGCTATTGCTAATGAATTTTCATTAGGAAATAAGAAACTTCTTTTGGGTATCCCTTTACTTTATCTGATCTTGTAGAAAAATACATGAGTTGATATATCATCCATCTATGAATTATTAGTTTGATTAGCCTTTAAGTTTTGAGAATACCCCATTTCTAGCACCAAATATATTTCCTGGGTCAATCGCTTTCTTCATTGCAACAAGTGTATCTAGGTAACCTTGTGTATATATTTGATCAACAAATGGTGATCGTAGTTTACCCAAGCCATGATGATGACTGAGGGACCCCCCATTGTTTAAGATTTCATGACGAGCTGCTCGTTCAATATCCGAAAAGACAGTACTTGGGTCTGTAATGCCACTTATTTGCATGCAAAAGTAAAAGTAGACACATGCACCATCATCATAAAGCTGGGTGATTCGACTACATACGAATGGTACACCCGGAAGGGCACGGCACTTATGCTCAGAGTAGATTCTTTGTTTGGTAGCTTGAATTACTCGTGTCAGCTTTGACCAAGGAACGAATGTCTCAAAACTCTCACCAAGAATATTATAGTTCAATGCAAAGTCTCGGAGGTATGCAATGGCAAAGGTAAGATCATAACCAGCCTTGCCAACTTTCGATCCAGCTAGTATGCCTCCATGAGAAGACGCTACCTCACGAATATACTTCTTCTGTAAGTTTACTTCTTGGGGTGATCCTTCGAAAGTAATGGTGGCACAAACTACAAACTTATCTGTAAAGTCTCCTAGATAATATCCAATCTTCTTGGATATGATGTTGCGGACTGTTTGATATCTTGATGTGTCTGGCTTAAGTGCCTGGCCAAGACGGAACTGCTCATTATCAAGGAGTCTGACACTTGCAGGTTTCATTCCTCGCATCTTTGACAGCTCTTTGACATATCTCATGCCAACATCAAAGTTTGGAAGTAAAACACTCTCATGAGATGTTGATTCAGCAAGAGGCCATATCTTAAGGACAGCACTAGTGATGATACCAAAACATCCTTCAGACCCAAGCATGATTGATGTTAGATCAACTCCTGTAGATGACCTTCCAACGCAAGACTTGTCTGCATTGTGCTTGTTTGACATTGTTCCTGTTGCACCAACCACACTGACCTCTCGTACGATATCCTCAATATTGCCGTACTTATTTTGCTTCATTCCACTGGCTTTAGTTGCAATCCATCCTCCTAAAGTACTAAACTCATAACTATCTGGTTCATGCCCAATTGTGAAGCCGAGCTTTTCCATACTTTGAATCAACTCAATGCCTGTGATACCAGCCTCAACATGGATCAAACCATCTTCTTCATTCACCCAAAGAACACGACACATCAACTTCATATCCACTGAAATCATTGGCCTTGGATCAACGTCTCTCTTGGGACAGTGAGTCGAGTGTGTAACATTGGTACCTCCTCCGAATGGAATGAGACACCAATTGTTCTTGAAAGCAAGTGAAACCAAAGCCTGAACTTCTACCTCGTCCTTGGGCCAAACAACTACATCGGGTACACGGAAATGAAGAAGACCTGTTCGTAATTCGTACATGTCCTCCTGTGTATGCCCAGTTCCACGACGAGCACGGTCAACTACCCTGGTCGATATTCTGCTTTCATCATCACCAAGTATAATAGCAATTTCAGAAAGATTGCCTGCATTAAGATTGCAGTTTGGTATGTTTCTCAAATTGTCACATGCTAGTGGAAAGGTAAGACCATTGGGGTCAATGACAACATTGAGCTCTTCCTCAACGAAACTAGCCAGCTTGGATAATGGCTTGCCACTCAAGTTGTACCTTGATCCTTTCATTGTGACTTGCTTCGATCCATCAGGCTTTACATTCAAAACAAAGTACGAGTCTTGGTAACCCCACGCTCCAAATGATTCTGCGTTGGAATAATCTTGATGTGCAGTAGCGGAAATACACGACGGAAACAATGGCGAAATACTGCTTGGGGTGTTCTTCTTGAAGTGATGTTGGTACAAGTTTGACTTTAACATGTTTGATGCAGTCAACTGGTGCTTTACGGCAACTTGCATCACGAACAAGGGGACACTAGAATCGATAGGAAGGTACTGGGTAATATGCTTTTCATCTGGAACGTGAAATCCTTTTGATTGAAGAGAGAGTATTACTTCCTCGACTACTTCATCTGCACGTTCAAAGCACTGAATCAGCTTGGTCAGGAGTATATTCACAGCTCTGCTGGAGCTGGTCTTCGAATCTAAGCGTTTATAGGAAGGGCATAGCCACAAAGACCAGATTGGATGAGAGATAGTCAGATATGGTCCAAGTAGGTGTCCAAACTGTAGCATGACCGTCCATGACAAGTCTTGATTATTAATGCCTTGATCTTGAATTGACTTGTTTTGTTGTGTTCCTCCGGGCCAAATCTTACAACTCAACTCTAACAGAGCTTCAATAACTACCTCCTCTGATACATTAAGGGCAATTGAAGCTGCTTTGATGTGGCAATTTGAAACCATGACCCTACTTTGTTGATGAGATTGGATTGTATACGCCAACTCGTCGATATTCTTGCCTTTGTTTTTTGGCATAGCAAATGCGTTTGACGCTGAGATGAATACACGCCCAATATTGACATGTCCAGTAAAGACATTGTACATCCAATTCACAAGCTTGAGTAAGCTCATCTTCTCCCTCCGACCATGATTAGCCTCCTTCACCAACGCCTCTCCATCAGGAACACTTTCATAATTAACTGTCAATGGAAGAATAATGTACTCGTTACCAGTGTCTTCGGCAAGACACCGCAATAATCCAGTCTTGGGCTTGACAAATGTTCGATCCCTACTACGTTTCCCTTCGATGAAAACTTCGATACAAGCAGACTTCTCTTTGCCCCGTGTTATCCTTTCTATACTTTGTTTCAAATGATAATCCTTCTTAGTTCCATCCCTCTTTAAAAAGAAAGCATACGATCTCTTGGCAAGCCATCCAATAATTGGTATACTTGAGAAGTCAGAAGCGGCCGCTATATGAGGAATCTCAAGACCCAGCTCTGGTAGCGAAAAGCAAATATAACTGATAATGAGAAAGTCATAGAATGATCGATGTGTCGGAGCTAGAATGACGTGAGGTTTTGCAGAAGACTTTGACAACGAACTTGACAGAGCTCTGGAAAGTTTCTCGAAAGAATCAATATCAATCTCTATCTCCGTTGAGGTGTAGCGAAAGATCTTTGCAAGAATCCAACCAGCAAATCGAATTGTCAAGTTACCCTTTGGTTGAGTGAGGGCCCACCACAGGTCAGATGCTGGCTTAACATGACTAGAACCCGCAACTACAATTGAGGTACTAGGAGGAAGAGTCCTTGTGCCAATCATTTCATTGGTGTATTCTCTTAAGTTGGAGCGGTTGAGTTGCCTAGACACTCTCTTCTTCCGATTTCTTTGCTTTTCAAGCATTTGAATGAATCCATGTGCTGCAACTGCACAGCTGAACATGTACCTCTCTCCGTTGAAGTCGACGGGAGCAATGAGATCACTCTTGAAGTAATAGCTCTGGTTAGCAAAGGGGAAGAACAACATGGGCAAATCTATAATAGGACTCAAGGCCTTGAGATCACGCAGCATCCTTGGTTTTACTGGGAACTGATCAAATACGTCTATCAATGTATCGAGTGGTGCTCTGATGAATATCGAATGAAGACGTTGGAAGGTAGCTAGTCGAAAGTTGAGCCATGGAAATAGTCTCGTTGAGAGTAGTAAACCAGCATATGCCACAACACGCGTGACATGTCCACAAACTATTCCAAGATGTGTGATAGAAAAGGCATACGCAAGCCATGAGAAGGATGAGCTGGCCGGAGAAGAAGCATCCCATGCCACAGTTGCTATTGCACTTCGTGGCAAACTCTTGTCCAAGTCTTCACGTATATCACATGGTGACATGTCCTTCTTTTCATCTTCCGACCCTCCATCTACATAATAGTCGCTCAACTCAGCTTGTTGGCATTCATCACTTCTGAATGATTTGGATATAACAAATCTACACACGACATCGACCGGGACGAAAGGAACTAATTCTTTCCCAAAGCACCACATGTTATATGGAAACTTGAGATACAAACAGGCCGCTGCCACAATAGTTGATGGCTTTTCTCCAGCCCATCCTTCACATGGTTCTTTAACAGATGGTCCAACAATACTAGGTCTAATGATAATTATTTCAACTTCTTCACTCGTCTGTTGCTGCAACAGTTGTTCACAAATACATTTCGAGAAAGTATATGTATTTGGAAAGCCCAGTGCATTCATTGCCGCCGAGGCATATGACTGTGTCCCAAGCATGGATTTGTACAATTCTAATGGATCATAAGGATGCAATGAAAAGGCTTCCTCCGGTAGCGGCTCAGTCTGCGTCCCCGTCTTTCCACCATGAACGAATGCAGTACTGAGGTAAACAAACTTGGCATCATTCCTCTGTAGTTGCTTTGTCATACTTTGTAATTGTAACGAAGATGTAATATTTGACACTGCCGCATCTTCAAGTGATTGAGAGAAACTAACAGCCGCGGCACAATGGAAGACATGTGATATATTCTTTTGATATAAGGATTTGATTTCATCACCTTGCATACCACAATTGGGCAGGGTGACATTGCCTTCTATTACATGAACGAGTGACTGTTTATCACTTTGGGATAGAAAATCAAACATGTCTTGTGATAGTAGATGATCGATTCTTTCACGAGCTGATTTTCCTCTTTTGGATCTAACAATTACAATGACTCCACCAGATATTGAAAGTGATTGTCGATGTAGCAACAATTCACGAAGGAGGAGTGATCCGATGAAGCCCGTTGCGCCCGTTAGTAAGGCGAGATGTGGTTCATCATTGATATTACTCTCTGAGGTTGGTGGTAGTACAGTCGGTATCTTGGTGGAATCCAACTCCAAGACTGTTGTAGATTGACCATAATTCAATCCTTCTCGACCTTCACGACTCCTCTCAAACGGCGACTTGAAGATCATACTACAATACTTTGCAAATGTGTTTGATGATTCCAAGTAGATGGGGCCCATGTAATGACACAATACGAGTAGCAAGAGTAGAGTCGTGACGAATGCACTGCCAATCCATGGACCAATTACTACTGCCAATCGAAAAATAGTCCGAAATGGCATGAAACGGAACATGCCGAAGATTGAAAAGTACCGTTCAATTATACCCAAGGAAATGATAACTTCCTTCCTTAGTACTAGTGGCTGTTGTCTTGTCGGTGTGAGCCGAGTATCATAACTCGTTACTTCTTCTGTTGTTGTTGGTGATGATGATGTCACATGTACCAAAGCATCAATCAATCTCTGTTGATCAATCGCTGAATTCAAATTACTAACTGGTAAATACAAGATGTGATCAAATACATTTCGTACTCTTGGACAATTGTTTACACCGTCCTCCCCTTGTGTTGTGACAACAGGTTGCAATTGTGTCATACCACATGGGACGTCATATCCATACTTTAATAACATTTTACTTGTATGTTGCTGTGACTTTACAAGTATTGGAAAGACCCAACCATACATGTTTTCTTCACCATTTGTATTCTTCAATAGTGAAATGTTGTTGTGAGATGCATTCATATTATTTAGTAGACGTTTTGCAAATGATTGATATTGTTGAAATCTTTGATGAACATGTTTCTGTGTCTTATCAGAGTTTAACAATCGAGTATGTAATAAAGAAAGTAATGCCATACATGGTCTATGTCTAATTTGTTGTATCAACTCATTCCTTCCACTGTTATTATTATCATTATCTGAAGAAGTAGTAACCTTAAAGCCCCTAAGTAATGAAACAACTACCATATCATAATCGAATCCAATCTTCTCAATTAGATACTTGATCAATCCACATAATAAATGTGATTTGGATATTACATGTAATAACATACATTTGAAAACTTTTAGTAAATACGATGAATGTGATTGTTGTTTATACATTGTATCTTGTATACGTTTCATTGATTGGATGGTATTTTGTATACTCTTTTCTTTTATTGTACTTTTCTTGCCATTATTATTGCTAGGTGTGGAAGATGAAGATGATGTTGGGGTAGTAGAAGGAGGTACAGTACGAAGTATAGCCAATCCACCACCCAACGCAGTTGATGTTTTAATTGTACCAAATGAAAAGAAGGATATGTTTGCATATACACTGCCCGTGTACAAACCTCTTTTCCCTCTTCTTCTTCCTTCTTCACCTTCTGGTGGTGAAGGCATACCATAACACTGTGCACAATCTTCCCAAATTTCAATATCTCTCTCTTCTTCATTACTATTATTATTAGTATCATCAACAATGTCACGTATCTCTTTCATTATATTGGAATCACTAATAATTGTACCAAATGGATGTACTATTAATATAGCCACTGTTAGTTTTGTTATTGATTTTTGAATTTGTGATGTGTTTATACCCCATCTTGTCGTATCTTTGTTTATTGTATCTTCTTCCAGCTTGCCGTCCTCACCTTCTTCTTCACCTTCTTTAGCTGCTCCTGACTCGGAGAGTAAATCAACAGTAACTAATTTTATACCATGATATTTCATAATTTCAACCATGCCTGGTATACTAACCGATGGTGCAATGATAACTTCGGAACCGTTTGGATAGGATTTAGACAATAGATATAAGTCTAGTAATGATCGTATTGATAATCCTGTGATTACTTCTGTTTGCTGGAGTTGGACAGTGTCCTTTTGTACGTTTGACAAACCATCATCACTTATTGAAGAGTCCTCACTATCAACAATAGTTAACCAACGTTTACCAATCATAACTTCATACCATCTACTCCATCCAATTGGATTAAATTTCCCACTACCAAATATACCACCCAATATACTATTGATTGATAATATATTGTATATAATACAAATAATACATTTTAATAATGTAATTAATAAATGATAGAATGTTATATCTATTTGTCCACGTGGTATTAATGGATGGATTGGTATGAGGTATGATTTGAGAGTTTGTTGGAATGTATGTTGTGTAGTTGGAGGTTGTTGGCTATAACTTGTTGCTGTTTTCTGATGAGTTGTTGCAATTAATGGTACATTCTTGACATCATCTATTGAGGAACTATTGTTAAATGGCTCACCTTCCTTCTTCTTATCATTATTATCACAATTATTGTCAAGCTTGTTAATCATTTCATTATACAATTCGTAACAAACTTTGGCAACAATATTTACATCATCTCCCTCTACTTCTTCATTTTCTACTTCATCAGTATTGTTGTTGTAACAACTGGCAGCCACCTCCAAATAACATTTCATTGCCATATATTTATCAATTATAATCTCTTCCTTATCACCATTGTTGGTGGTGGAGGAAGAGAGTGTAGTACAATGTTGTTTGGCACTTTGGATAGCATTGTACTTAGCACGGCCTATTACATTAAAGATTGATGGTACTTTCTCTTCTTCTCCTTGAGAGTTGTTAGAGTTAGTGGCAGTGGTGGCAACCTTGTAGTAGCCGTATAGTTGTAACTTTATTGTATCGGATATTGTTACTGCTGAACCACTGCCGTTAGTGGTTGTGCTGGCTGTTGGTGTTGAATTGCGAATTAGTGTTGATACTTTATTAAAGTATGTTGATAGTATTGAATTGCGCTGTTCTTCGGTGGTAGATGACATATCTGCTACTTACTTGATGATGGTTTGTTGTAAAGTTGTAGTTTTTTAGATAGTTTAAGTTAATAGGTTGGTTATGATTGGAGTTTACCAAACTACTGCTATTCGAAAGGACGTTGAGGACTGATTAAGATGGTATGTTGTCAGTATACGAAATGAGTTGTTGGCTATACGAACTTCTACGTAAGTAGGAGGGAGAGCTGTATGTAGCGGTGGATGGAGGCGAGTGCCCGCAAAAGGTAATTTTCAAAAGATACCGCAAAAGATACCGCAAAAGATACCACAAAAGATACCATAAAAGACACCTTTGTCAAGGGCCAGCACCATCAAATAAGTAATAATCAGATACGTGTCTTAGTTTGGGTGTCAATTCATGCAAAAGAGCAAAGTGACACCCAGCCAATAATAGAGTCTCCTTCTTCTCATAAATTTTAATTGGATTAATATGTTGATAGTGTATCGTTCTAACGATAAATCAATCTACAATAATGATGATAAGTTTCAGCATGTGAGATCTTCAATTGAGCAGTGATACACATCACATCGTCTATGCAACTTCACCATCTCTCTACATCATAATATCTTACATCACGAACAATATCACGGCTGTATACTAACGTGACAAACCTGATTAATTATCTACAATAGACGATGGATATACACAACAACAACAACAACAACAACAACAACAACAACAACAACAACAACAACAACAAAACCGATGACGATCGAGCTGCAAAGATTGCAAATGCAAGCCATCGAAGATATACAACTGGCTTCTGCAATTGGTTAGCACAACAACCAAACCACAGACACATGATTCGTCGTAATAATAATGGAGATGTAGTATTAATATATGATAGATTGGATGCGGCGGCAGTGAAGAGATACCTCGGTGTATATCTCCGTCGACGGTTACGACGACATCCATCGAAGAAGAATGTGTTGAGTTTTCATAATGCAATTAAATGGGGATCTCGTCATGCAAATGAATCGTTGTCTAGGAACTATTACAGGGGAATATGGCAATACACACGATATCGTTATTGCTGTGTAAAACCTTTTATTCTCCCCTGGAGGCAGATGAAGATATATTTTGGATTTCTTCGCCTCGCTGTGCTTATTGCAAGAGCAAGAAGAAGAGTTGCAAAGATAGTATATAAACCAGGAGGAGTAGGATATCAACGATGTAGGGAGGATTTCTACAATCATGTGTCAATTAGTGAAAAGATACATTCCAATTCGAGTTGAGTATTATATGGGAGTGGGACGTTGCTATCTTTTCGGATCTGGATACTGGGGTGTCAAAAAGACGAATTCGTCGATTTGACACCCCAGGTATCCAATAAGAAATGTATTCTCATAAACTTAGTTGGGTTGATGTCGTAATTCACAGCAAGATCTAAGGTGTAAGATCGTCGGCTTTAGTACTTTCTCATTTCTCTTTCCTCGGTATCCTTTTTGGATACCGGATACAGGGGTGTCAAAAAGACGAATTCGTCAATTTGACACCCCGGTATCCAATCAGAAATTATTCTCATAAATTTAGACATTAGAAAGAAGGAAGGTAAGTCTTTGTTTGTATTGTGTATATTCATACTATCATGATTCTTTCATCACACATAGGGGAAAGAGGAGTCTATCCTAGATACAGAGACAGAACGGCAGACGACGACAACATCTCGTCCATTATCGTCTTCTACTTTGTAGTATCCTGTCAGCTACTCACATCGTTGAGGGGCTAATAGGTATGTGAGCAGATGCTGACAGTACTTAAGCTTCTGATACATCATATCTAACTAACTCTTTATTACTGTATTAACTTTAAGGTTCAATATGGATGGAGGTGTGTCTGATTCTCGGGTGTCAAAAACATCATCTCCCATCCAATCCCTGATTGTATCGGAAAGACTGTCACAAGCAAGCTATCTACGTCGCTCTTCTACAAGCGATACCACAGGAGCAGTCGTTTCTGAAGACGGGTCCAATTTCGGGGGATCCACACCACGTGAGGTTGTTGGCCTTGCTGGTGTTTTGGAAAAGAGAGAAATATGCTGTCGTCCAATAAGCAGAAACTCTACATCTTCAAGTGATGGGACAAGTGCTGCTGCTCCGTTTGGCGCATTGCATAGGAAGACGTATCATCGAAAACACTCCAAGCGTGCGGTGATTGGTTTAGGTCACATGCATCAACGGGTGAAGAAAGAGAAGTATTTATTAGATAAAAGTTGTGGAGACCAATCAATAGATGCACCCGCCGAGGTTTGTTTATTGGACAATCGGAATAGACTGTCGCTAAACTTGCCTCCTAACTTGTCTCGTACAGAACAGACGTACAATATTACTTTAAAAGTATCCCCAGAGGGTGACAACAATGCTGAAAGTACGGTTGAGATAGCAAAGATTTGTAGTGGCATGGGGGGTGTTAAACTTGGTTTGTGTAATGTCTGCTGGGAAAAAAGTTGTGACTTCATATTCCTGCCATGTGGCCATGTTGCCACCTGTCGTGATTGTGGAATAAAGCTGTACATGTGTAGAATGGTATGTCCTATTTGCCGATCTAAGATTTTGTCTATTAATGATGCATATGTATCTTGATACTTTTGGGGTTCTTTACTGGGTTGATATGATGGCGATAGGGATGATATAGAAAGATAGAATGTAAATAGATAGAGATAGAGAAGATAGATGCTATTCGTTTCGTCCTTTGTGTGTAATTATCATTTGTCTCAACTGTGCATTTTACATCTTTCCTCCATGCAAAAACGAATCAAACATAAAAAGTTGAGGCCTCTCTCCATAAATTGTTATCCAGTCTCATCATATCGTTACCAACTACTTGCTACTTGTAGCACCAAAGTAGACAATATTCAGCTCTGATATACTTTTTGGGTTATTATCATCACTGTAAAGACAAGCTACTACTACTGTTGCTGTCGCTGACCGGTTTAATCATACAGTATAATATCTACATCAGCTTACAGCCCCAACCGTCTACATGATCTAAGTGGCGAATGATCTAGTGGCGACTATTATTTACTAACAAATGGAGTATAGATGAGATTGATTTATTCATGTACCAATGGTTTGTATATGTATCATATCATTTGCTGGACATACATGTGGATATCTATGCGTATATATCAATATACAAAAAAAAGAGTTCACATTTTATGCTCAAAAATCGTATCAAATCTACATCGATGGTATGCAAATATATATCGTATCATTTCGGTATACCTAACAACATTTGCAGTGTATTTGTATATTTGTAATTTGTGTCCACAACGCCAAATAAAGATACTACTACTATTATTGATAGTGATAGTGTTATTTACTCATGATGAACACTTGTGACTGGCAACTTTAGCGCTAAGTTCGTTCAAGTTGGCAATTACACTGTATATTATAATTGTATGTTTTGTAATTGTATGAGCATCTAATCATATACCGAGGGGTATAAATCTCACTTCATCATCTTGCAAGGCCATCGCAAGCAAAATGAAGATACTTCTAGGTCACATTCCCATATTATCGAAGCTAGCTTCACATCTACAGCCACAAACTGATCTATAGGTGATATTATATACACACACTCTCATTTATATGTAGTATAAGCATACCTACATGGCTTATCATCTATTTGTAGGCATGGGTTTGGAAATCTTGTCTTTGAACGGATACTTTTGCTAAAAAATTAAAATTGAGAGGACTATATTGATGAGATGTGAATAGTCCATTACTTGAGTTTATTGTTGCGTCTCATCATGGTTTATGTAATCTCTCCAAGTAAAATATTATTATCATGTAGATCACTGTAGTTATCAGTAGGTCGCTGACAGTTATCTCTCAGAGTATTGTGTACATGTGAAATGATTGATTGATACATTGGTTGTGTGCTGTTGGGGAGTTGTGATCATACAATGAACTAATAATATTGGTGGAAAATGGGCAATGTTATTGGCATCGGAAGAGATTTTGACTGGGTGTCAAGGCGACTTTGTTATGAAATGTTCGACTCTACTTTCACTTTCCAAATTTCGTACATTGTACCTCATAATATAACAATATCAACAAGAACACCAACCACAGCCGACATCAACAATGTCTTTTGTCTATTATCATTTCCACTTGACGGTTCTTCCTTTGTTCTTGAAAGCTGTAGATGAGTATGGAGATGTCATTGTGTTGGACACAGATTATTCAATCAATCCTAATCATAGAACAATTGAGTATCTAATGTTTGCAATGTTGGGGTATAATACACAACCCCTCGGAAAGGAAGCAAATGAATTAATCAAACAACAGAAAGCGTTAAATCAAACAGCCGTGGCATATTTTACAGAAGATTCTTCCCTTGGGCAAGCACAACCTGAAGTTGTTAATGCAATTCATACGAAACGTAGCGATAATGAGAGGAAGGTTAGTCGAATTAATATCTATCGAGACAATAATGGTGAACGATTCAACCGTTGGTATGAGAAATATGAACATGCATTGACTGATCCCGTCACAACTAATGAAGGTATTGATCGGTTTCGGACTGAATTAGAGTTAGGGCCGAGTCTAAAACCTTCATCTCCCTTCATTGAGAGATACCAGGAGGCCAGGATGGATTTCCAGAAGAAGCATTCCATTGCATTCTCACCCATGAATGGTTGTGTTGCTTTTTATGCTTATCTAAACACAATGCTTTTATTGTCTCCAGATCATTCCATCCGTGGTTCAATGAAATCATTTATTGATTATGTTGATGACTTTAATGGTACTAACAATGAAGCCTCCATTATGTCAATGTACGATAAGATGAGAACTAAACCGAATTCGCCAATGAATGAAGTCGTTCAGGTTACAGTAAAGAGTATAAGTTCACAGCATGCCTTGAACGCAAACGATGTTTTAAGCGAGTATCGAGGGGATTCAGTTGGTGTAGCATTCTTGAACAAGTCAGAATTGACCCTCAGTGAACAGGTCGAGAGACTGGTAATATCTCTGGGTTTGACGATTCCCCTCTCTGATCATGACACATACGAGTCTAATGACGATGACAACGTGGAAGCATCTTTATTGGGCACTCATTGGGACTATAATCCTTCAGCGGGGGAAGCAGCTGATGGTAAGGTACAACGTTGTTATGTACATTGTTTGGAAATCTAGCATGAGATCTAACATATCCTCCCTGGCTCTCCTCCCAAAGCGAGCCTCCCCCCAGTGAACCACCTTCTCGATAAAGAAGAATATATCCAGTTTTGTTTACAACCAAGCGATATTGCATTTAGAGAATTTCAGAGAATGTTTCGAGAGAGCTACGGTTTCTGTATGCCAAAGAGACCAACAGTTCTAAATACGTTGGTGAATGCCAATGACCTCAACGGTTATACACATCATACAAAGGGGAGTGCAGTGGATTATAGTGAATTACTCTTCTTGGCTGTTGCTCCCTTAATTATGAGAATCGTCTTTACTTCATATCAAGGTAAAGATTGGGACGCAGAGGAGCACCTCCCCATTCTCCTCGGCATGATCAAATCTCGATTTTGTACTATTAAATCGACTACCCTCTCATATTCCAGTGTCAAGGAGAGGTTATCCAAGCCTTCTATCGCAACACAAACTATCATGTTTCTTTATGAGGCAGCAATATCATGTAGAAAGATGACAACACTCGTGTCTTCTTTTACAAAAGCCCATGAGTCGGTGGCCCGCTCTCGTCTTGGACGGATTGAAGAAGTGGAGCTGATAGGTAAGAATCGTTGTTGGTTTACATCCTGTTGTTGGCTGTAATCTCACTTTGTTACCTATATTTGTTTATGGCAGCTTTTCTGGGAGTTATCATTGAAAACTTGACCAGCGTTATAGCACCAATTGTTCGTAAAGAATCACACTCCACAGCCAAGAAACTAATCTTTGGGGTTGATAACGAGGGCAAGATTACTATTTGGAACAAGTCTATCCAAAACTTAACGGAATTCTTGGGAGAAGCAATAGGTCAAAACCTTACCGAACAGTTCATCGCTCCAGAGCACAAAACTAGGATGCAAGATGTGATCAATCTAGCTCGTGCTGGTGAAGAAACTGCTGACTTCAGTGAGTCTTAATATAATCTTTCTGTGTAGTAATTTTTCATTACTCGTATCACATCTCACCCATGTTTTGCTCTTTGTTTTTCATTCAACAAGCTTGTTTGATAACCAATAAGGATAATAACAGATTGGAAGTACTCCTCGATGCAATCACTCGTCAAGATGAAGATGGTAATGTAATTGTCATATTTATCGGGGAAAAGGTAGTTCAAGTGTCTCCGCCTGGTGCCTCTATGGATGACTATGATACACAGACCGATCAAGCCGCTTCTATCATACATGGCAATACAGATTACAGTTCAACTCAAGTTCCAAAGTCGGTGATCAATCAGGCGTTGCTGGATAGTGGACTGTCTGCGAATATCATTCAATCGAAGAATACTAATGACAAGCTACTAATGGCAGAGTTAGTCAAGATTGTCAAGCAGAAGATGAAGAAGGTAGAATCTGAATCTGAGCAAGTTCAAGTGTCTCCGCCTGGTGCCTCTGTGGATGACTATGATACACAGACCGATCAAGCCGCTTCTGTCATACATGGCAATACAGATTACAGTTCAACTCAAGTTCCAAAGTCGGTGATGGAGAAACCCAAGAGCGGGAGGTTGAGGAGTAATCTATCAGTTCTCAAACAATGTATCAGAAGGGAGCTTATGGCAAGGCTTATTGAAACCTTGGCTGAAGTCTCTCTTCTTCCAAAAGTTGCTTTTCCACTTAAAGAAACACCATCTGAGCTTGCTTTTGTTCTTCGTTTCATGGAATCAGATGAAAAGACTGATAAAGATAGGGAAAAGGCAATAGGGTACTTTGAGGCAGTTAAGCGAATAGTTCGACCAAATCATATCAGAACGAAGCATGTACTGGACACTTATTTATCAAATCATATATTAGAAGACCCAAAGAACATGTTACCCATTATGTTACTTTGGTATACTGCAATGATTATGGAAATCGGTGGACCCCTTCTTAGCAAAAACACCGTTGAAAGGCATACTAAAAACCAGAGAAACCATATCATGTTCGTGGGTGATAATTGGAAAGAAAGTGGCCCACGGGATTGGTCTGACTTTGCAATTCATTCCGGCATTATAGGAATGGCGGAGTTTTCAGTTTTGTTTTGTGAACCATCGACGACTCGTTATGCTAGCGAATTGCCACCTAGAAACTTGAAGGTTGACTTCAAGAGTGAATTTGACCAAGGTCTTATTAACTTTTCGGGTATTGATGATGATGATGATCTCGATAACCTGAATGACGGCAGTGGTGGTGTTGAGTTCCTAGGGGTTGCCCCCTCTCCTCTCCCTCCGGCGGAACTCGATATTGCGCCGCCAAAGGGAGATCAGGGTATTCAAAGTGAGTTATCTCATTGTTTAATATCCGTTGTTTGTTGTATCTATGATGTACCTCTCATCGAACCACTTCTTTCGTATGTATCTCTTCTCTCAGTAGGCGTCAAGGGAGATCAAGTGCCAAATGTAAATCAGGGTAAAGATGTGTGTGATAAAGCATCACCCTTTGGTAATACTCCGATATCAAGCGGCGCATCGGTCGCGACAACATCGTCGGCTACAACTGCACCAACATCCAATACAACAACAGCAACAGCATCTCCTTTTGGAACTTCTTCTTCAGCCCCGACTAAATCGGAATTTAGCTCAACATCTACATCTACCTCTACTTTTGGAGGGGGCTCGTCTACAAAAAATCCAGTGGAGAATGTAGGCGAAGGAGAAGATGGGGATGTTGATGGCGCACATTCTTATGGAGAGGAAGATGGAGAAGGAGATGAAGAATACGTGTACGACGAAGATCAGGTGAGTTGTTTGTATCATCATGTATGAGCTATTACAAATGTTTATTTAAAGTTATATATATTGTTGTTCTTATTAGGACGAAGATGATAATGATACAAGCGGTGACAATAACAACATTAAAGATTCACTCGAACATATTAAAGCGGCTGTGGTCGGATGTTCAGATGAACTCGCAAGAGAAGCACAACAGAAGCACCCGAAAGAGCGTCACGCAGCTATTCTTTATGCCTTTGACCGTCATGCTCGACTAAATGTACAAGCTGGTGCACCAGTGGCTGATAGTACTAATGCAGTATCACGAACAAATTCGGGTATTGCTAACTTGGGTAACACGTGCTATATGAGTTCTGCATTACAAGTTCTCTTCGGTTGCATGCCGTTCTTAAATGACCTCGATATCTTTATCAAAACCAAATTATCATTGAGTGTTCATCCAACACAGCGTGCTACTCCGGGTAGTGTTCTCTATCAAAGGAGGATTAAGATGCCTTTATCAAAGGCTCTTTTAGATATCGCAAGAAGAGCTGGAGTTCCCTTCTCAAACGAGGAAGCACCCTCTGTTGATGAAAGTATTGTAGACCCTAGTTCATTCAAGACGATTGTGGGTGATATTCTTACCAACTTCAAAAAGAAGAGGCAAGTACATGATGCTCAAGAATATCTAAATCAACTTATTGATGAGATTGACGAAGAGATGAAGGCCGTTATCTGTGAGTTGAATCAGTGCAGAGACGAGAATATTACTATTACCGAGGAGGAGAGAGCTTGTTTGGACGAGGAAGCACCGCAACATTCTCCCATAGTAGAAAGGAATTTTGGTATCACAGTGGAGATGGAAAGGAAATGTGATAAATGCCCTTACATGCGGTAAGTATGTTGATTCATTGTTTTGGTGATAATAGTGTATGTAAACATTGCTGAACATACATCTACTATTTTATTCGGTCACTAATAGGGGCAATGTTCAAATATTCAATCATTTGAGTTTGTCGCTGGACGAGATAGACGGGCAATTGTCCACCAAGAGTTGTCTTGCCAAGTTCTTAAAAACCGAAGTAATCAAGTGTAGATGTGATAAGATTATAGGAGGAGTGCGTTGTTCGGGCAAAACAATCACTTGTAAACAAGTGATTACAAAGGTGTAAGTGCTATGATAGTGATGAGTATCGAATGTCATTCAGTGTTGTCTCACAATGTGTTTCTTCTCTCTAGACCAAACACTTTGATTCTTCAGTTCAAGAGGATGAAGACCACTTCCAAGGGAACGGTCAAAAACAGCATTGACATTGACATCAACAAGTTGATAACTCTTGAACCGTTCATTTCTTGCACTTCGCCTTGCTACTCTATCGGGAGTGTCGTCAATCATACTGGAGAAGGATGGAGTGATGGTCATTACATAACCTATCGATTATCTTCTGATGGTACATGGATTAAGTATAACGATTCCGGTGTGTCAATATGCCAGCCTAATCTGAGGAAGGCGTATACCGTCGTTTATAACCTTGGTACAGATAAGAATGGAGAAGTGTCGGCCAACTTTGACGCTGTATCTGCCGATGGCGGTGATGTCGAAGGTCTACTTTTATCTGAAGTGAGGGCGTTAAGGGTGAGTGGAAGCTCCTTTGTTAGTGATAAACAATGTGGGCCTGGTCCTTCATTCCCCCCTATACCTTTACTCGATGATGATGACACAATTGAAGGGGTTCAAGAAACAGCAGCCCTGTCTCATTATACCATTACTAGTAACAGTGGACAGCATTGTGAATTGGCAGACGCGAAAGTTTCTAGTTACAACGGAACCAACAACGAAGAAGATATAGATGAATTCCTAAAAGGTGTGCTCGAAAGTGATAGTGATGAGCCACAAACTAAGGTTGCCGTGGCAAGGGAGGAAGGAAAAGACGACGAATTTGCTGCCGTTGCTGCAAGTGCTACTTCTGACTTGAGTAGCTCGTCTAGCTCGTACCCATCGTCGAGTCGTAAAAAGAGCAGTCTTGGTAGGAAGAGAGAAAGAAGCCGTCGCCGTTTCAGATCTTACTCATCGTCGTCTTCGTCATCGAGTGACTTTTCCCATGGCAGTCACAGAAAGAAGAATAAGTATATATCTAAATCATCTAAACGTCCATCAAGCAATGATAGGAGGAGCTCAGGGAATGACAGTGATGATGTATCCAAAGATACTAGAACTCGTAGTAAGAGAAGAAGGAGTATATCAGCCAATGGTAGACACACAATAGATAATATCATTTCTGATATCGAAGACAATTCTGTTTCTTCTCACACCAACACGTCTGATGGTGGAGACTTGGGTACACAAACTAATTGGGCATTAAAGGGTTACAATGGTTTATCGTCAACAATTCTCGAGAATGGGCTTCGAACTAACCCATTTGACTGTTTCCGTAAGGAGTATATTAGCAGCAGCAGCAGCAGCAGTAGTAGTAATAATAGTATAGTAGTGGCATTACGGAGCCTCCTGTTACACCAAATCCTAAGGATCCTCCCGATAAGGTATGTTTGAACTATTTTTGTTTTTATACAATTGTAATTTGTTTGGACTTATGACTTATTACGCTTGTTTGTACTCTTTTCATAACAATAGGAATCGACCACAACATCTTCAACGGTGACAGAGAGTACTGTTGCTATCAATTTAGCTGATGATGATTCTAGCTCAACTTCTGTGGCCACTGAAAGTAGTACAGAAGCACTGGATGTAACGGCGGCCATGGAAGGTGTTGCTGATACTACTGAAGCCACGGAAGCTAATAGTAGTAGTAGTAGTAGTAGTGGTGGTGAAGATGGATACCCGAGAGCAACTTATCTAAGATATATTCTTGAGCGAAATGAAGCTGCATGTAAATATATCAGTCAACTACAGAAGACTTCGAACGAGGAGGATCAACTGATCAACAAGGCAATAAACACCGGTGGAAAAGAGTTTGAATATGGCGACTCAGACAATAACAACACACGAGATGGTAGTATGTGCAGATTACAGCCCAAAAAAAAGCTTACTGATCCTTATGTTAAATGCTTTCTAGATTCTTTAGCCCGGAGAAATAAAACGTCATGTGGGCCTGGAAGAAAACGCTCACATTTCTTCAATTCGTACTTTATCCAGTCAATGTTTGATGAGAAGAATACTTTAAACCCAAGTCTTCGAGGGAAATACAATTATAAGAATGTGAAAAGGTGGGGGAAGAAGGTACCGGGGAAAGATATTTTCAAATTAGATCGAATATACATACCAATTAATATTGGTAACGTGCATTGGGCATTAGCCATCATTTATGTCGAAGCAAAAATAATCCGTTACTTTGATTCCTGTGGATTTGATGGCAAACGTTATATTGGTGGGTTATTACAGTACTTAAAGATGAGTACAAGGCCAGGAATAAGGGAAAAGAGTTAGATGTGTCAAAGTGGAAATTAGTGGCTCACGTCTTGGATACTCCTCAACAAGGTGAAGGTAAGCTTTTGTATGCTAGTGTAGTGTTTGATATAACCATCACTCAAAGGAAAGTTTCTCTGCCAATTTTAGGAACGGATGATTGTGGTGTAGCGGTGTGTTTGATATGCGATTTTGACTCAAGAGATCTACCTCTTAGCATGGTAAAGGCTGAAGATATTACTTCATATCGTAGGTACATTGCCATTTCCATCATCAAGGGTACTCCTCAAAAGACGTAGTACCTGCGGTGTCAAATGATCCTATGACAACATTTGGTGAGTGCCATCCTCTTCTCGTCTCCTTATCTCATAAATCAAATGGCTCGATACAAAGCTGACCCGTCAAAATCCAAAACCTTGATCATTCCAAAGGCAACTTTTCGGCGATTGATTAAGCAGGTTGCTCAGAGCGATACTCGTACTAAAGATTTTAGGTGGCAGAGCATTGCTCTGCTTGTTTTACAAGAAGCTACGGAGGAATATATCATTAGTTTGTTATCTGATGCTCAGCTAGCTGCTGTGCACGGAAAGAGAGATATCTTAAAGCAAGACATCATACTGGCTCGTCGTTTCCGGGGTGAGCTCTAGGAAAGATGGTGATAGTGCTGTATTATTTGTTAGAATGAGTGTTTTTTCCAATAGTAATGATATGTAATTCTTGTTACAATAACGCAATACAATTTTCTTGGTATCTTTAGTCTTCTAGAGAAAAAATGTGAGATTGGAGAAAGAAATATTGTCGGATATTGTCCCTCGGTACCAGTGTCTATAAATTGTCTAGTCCATAAGCCTTTTTGTCACCTTCTTTTTCCATGCCTTATTATACCCATAATTCATAAGATGACGATGCTCAGTATTGAAATCCCTAATAAAGATAGTGTTTGTGATATATCGAGTATCTGCTCGTCGACTACATCTTATTATTCAATATCAGATGTTTATGATATATCTAACAATATCCTTGGGGAAGGCAGCTTTGGTATTGTTCGCTTGTGTATGCATCGTACTAAGTTTACTAATAACGCTGTAAAAAGTATTGATAAGTCGTTGACTAATTCGGTTAGGATCAATCAAGAGATAGAGATACTTCAGTCTATTGACCATCCAAATATACTGAAACTGGTAGATCTATTTGAAGATGAAAGTCATGTTCATGTTGTCACTGAGCTTTATACTGGTGGAGAGCTCTATGATTATATCTGTCGCCATGTTTCAGAAGATGGTTGTGCACCCGAAGATCAAGCTAAATCTATCATCAAAGCTGTGCTAGAATCTGTGCAGTATCTACACAAAAAAGATATTGTCCACCGTGATATCAAGCCCGAGAACATTCTGTTTGCAAACGATGAGTTTGGTTCTTATGAAAAGGGGCAGTTGGTAAAGCTGGTAGATTTTGGTCAGGCAACAATACATAGAACAAATGAAGCGAAGATGAGTGAGCATGTGGGCACAGCTTATTACACTTCACCTGATATCCTCAATGGCAAGTATGATAGGTCTTGTGATATTTACTCAGTGGGTGTTATTACTTATTGTTTACTGGCTGGGTACGCACCTTTTAACGGTGAAAACGATCATGAAATACACGAGGCAACTAGGAAAGGACATTTGGTATTCGAGCGTGTTGTGTGGCGTAAATTAAGTAGATTGTCTAGGGACTTTGTGAGGGAACTAATCTGTGTTGGTGGACAGGATGGAATCGTTACAGCAACAGAGGCTTTGGAGCACCCATGGTTAAAAGAGTGATATTTTGCCACCCAAACTCGATATAAAGATCGTTCTCATAAAATATCAACTTGTTTTGCTGGATAACATCTTAGCTAGACTATGAATTACTCTGCTCGTAGGAAGAGAAGCACCACAATCAAGAAGGCACCGTTATTTTCGTCTTCGCTAATTCGACAATGGAGTATTGCTGACACGACAAAGATTGACTTCTCTGGTCCTGACAAGAAAACACCCGAAGACTCCATTCTGGATAACGTTGATAGATCATGTTTGTTTTCAAAGCCTGGTGCAAGAGAAGACTGTTCCATTTGCTGTGTGGCACTTCCTCAATTCGATAAGTGTCAATACCAGAGTTGTTGTGGTAATATCTTGTGCTTTGGTTGCATCGTAGGAGTGGCCGAGAAACAACTGGAAAAGAATATGATTAAGGGAACTGATAGACTGCCACTTTGTCCGTTTTGTAGAACACCTGCGGCTACATCTGTTGAGCAAGCTATTGATAGACTACAAAGGCGTGTGAATACTGACCCAAATGATCATCATGCATTGTTTATACTTGGTTCTTTGTTGTGTGATGATGAATACGGCCAAATCTTACCGCAAGACGTTGATCGTGGCATTAAAGTACTTCGTCAATCCTGCAAGCTTGGAAATATAGATGCTTGTGCTTATTTGGGGTGTGCTTTCAATCCTTTGAGCAGAAGAGTGTATCGTGGTGTGGAGAAAAATCTTTTAACATCTATCCGATACTATGAACAGGCTGCGATTGGGGGACATATGTGGTCTCGTTATAATCTTGCTGTATGTCACGATAGGTTTTATTTTGATATTGATACGACGAAGAAGCATCTTATTATGGCTGCTAATCAAGGACATGACTTAGCCTTGGATGATGTGAAGAGAGCTTATATGAATGGAGTTGTCGAGAAAGATGAATATGCTTCGGCTCTTCGTGCTCATTATCAATCGAAAACCGATCTCCGTTCTGATCAAAGAACTGACGCTGAAGAGAAAGTTGGTGATAGGAATGTGAGTGATCGTTGGGTAGTCTTTTAATGAGTTTACCTGTTACTACAGATGTGTATCTTCATCTTGGTATCTAATCTATTTTAGTGGACGGTATCTTTTTTTAGGTGTGTCAATACTACTTCTCTCTTCCAAATATATCCCTACTCTAGAATGTTATTAATCCACCATAAAATGGCTGAACTCATCTTCATAACTCTCGACGATGGTTGATTCTCTCTCGATCCTTCAAACCAGTGATGTCTTCAAAACAGTAGTTGATTATATCACTCCAAAAGATTTGCTCAATTTAACTCGATCATGTAAAGCTCTATATAACAACCCTCTCTTGACTTTATCCACCGTAATCAATGTCTCATTAATGAATGGCAATAAGAATACTAAGGTTTCAATTGAGAGAATTTACCATCAAATACTAAGTAAAAGGATACATGTGCCCACGGCACGTCGGTTGCTATACTTGTTAACTGCAGAGAGGTGTGAATTTTGTCATATAAACAAGGTCAACTTGATATCTCCGTATGGGCTGGCCTTTTGTATCCAATGCAAAAAACGCCATACGCAGGAGATAGTTCTAAAGCCAGAGAAGATGCTCAACCTACCTATTGAAATTAATGATATTATTGAATTACCATCGGTTTTTTCTATCCTCCACCACTTCAAAAATGATTTCCCATTCCAAAGAGTACCTGTCTTTTATGTATTAGAGAAGCCATGCTATGATCATAACAAGAATAGAATTGGATCTATCATCACAAGAAAGCATCTAAACGAAATGCTTGAACTGCAGGACCTCAACAAGGTAGAGAATTATATCAAGAAACATCATCCAAATCAATCCAAACCCAGATCCGACTTCATCCTTGCCATGAAACAGATCAGAGAACAAAGTTTTGCAAAGAACCAACAAAGAGAAGCAAATCTAATTTTATCAAGGAAGATGTTCAGGATTAAAAAATACAATAATATTGTTGATGCACTGTCATTCTTGCGTGGAATGATCCCTGTCCGCTATCACTGGAGACTTGCATTTGTCTGTTTGAGTCGCAGGTGTCTTAACGGTACACACAATTTGAGTGTACATGAGAGGATTCTACAAGGTCCTCGCGATGCAAATATAATTGTTCATGTCATAGATCCCGAAGTTAGAAATATAGTTAAGCCTCTATTGGGTGCACCTTCCAGGTTCAACGACGAAACAAATACAAAACACCAAGCTAAATTACATGATCTGGCTTGCTTACTTTGTAAGTTGTTTGGTGCACGAGGCGAGGATGAATATCCTGCAACTTGGTAGATAAAACTACTCTCACAATTTGTAGGTCCTTGTAAAATTTAAATAGTGCAAGTATGAGTTCGGTATACCAATTATTCTTTAGATTCTACAACTCACGTCCAAGGCTTTATAATAACATGTATTTCTTTAATACCCCCCAACAAAGGATGAATGAAGCTTTTCATGATGGTGATGACAATGATGATAACGTCGACGATGATTATGTATACAACGGAGCAATATTCAATATCATGCAACATTTAAAGTATAAAGTATCACTGTATGCTGTAAGCTACTAGAGGATACCAGTCCAACTTTGGATTTCACTGTCTTTTGTACCAAATTTCCCAACCCCTGAATATGGATCTTTTAACTCTCATAAATTCTACTCATATTTCACATTACTGTTGTTCTTCATCATGAGTGGGCACACAAGCCATAACTACTATCGAGTTTTTGATGAACGTCCCACCTATGCGGATATCTCCAATCGGACCATGAATCGATTACAACAACAGGAACACGAAGCTGTTGTACAAGCTTCGCTACGTCGAGTAGCATCCATGCAAGTAAACGACCATCGCCTACTAGATGAACGAGATGACGTGCGTACGTCAAGATCCAATAGTGTTGGTGAAGGTTCGTTGAATTCCTCAGCAACATCGGATGAAGAAGTTGAACTAGATTCTCGAGTCCGTAATGCACCAAGCAATGACCGTCCCCCTAATAATCCAAATGCAGAATGCCATCCCAAGGAGGATCAAAATGTCAAAGCCAATGAAGCCAAGCCAAACCAAGAGGAGGAGGAAGAGGGTAATGGTGATCCCCCCGAAGAACAAAGAGAGGGCAGTGATGACAACGAATCGTGTTCCTCTCGATCCTCCAGCTCCCACTCCTCTGATAACATGAGCACAGAAGTTGACGAGAGTGAAATGAGCAATGTGGATGATTTGGATCTCAGTGAAGAAGATGGTATGGTTCAAAGTGAAAATGATGAAAGCGAATCTTATACTGACAATTCCGTTATCACATGGAGACAAGATGGAGATATCAGTGTAGGATCTAGTGGTAGTAGCTTATCCAATCACGAATCCTTTCATAGTGAAGACGATGATGATGATGATGATTTATCAATGTACAGTTCTTAGGGAATAACCGCAAGTACACAATGTTGCAATTCGCTATTATTATAAATGTTTTGTTGTTTTATCGTGTGTAGAATATATAATGTTATAATGTATTATTGACAAAGGTAATATTATGTTTGATTTGATGTTCTTATACTGTACTGTGTAGAAATAGAAGGATAAATCCAAGCAAAATTATTTAAGTAAGACGACAACCTTTTGCAGGTTTTGCAGGTACATATTATAGAACTGCATTATCTGAGTCTATATACTTCACGTCGATGATGTTTAATACCACAAATATCTGCTACCTATACTACCATACCAGACAGTTGAATACACACTTAATTAAACAATATATACTCAATAATCAATCAGTAGGACTTACGGCTGTTTCTTAGTATTTCATAGCTAAGAAATAGTCCGACTTCTTTGAGGTACTTTGATTCTTAGACAACACGCGTTATACTTTGGTATCTTTTATTTTTGTTCATGTGAACAAACTCCCTCTAGAGATGAATAATCATGAAGGTAGTCAATGCTCATAAAACTAGAGAGTTGTTGCACACAAAGAAATAATATGAGTACTGTTGATGAAAGTAATGAAGTATCAGTATGTGCTAATTGTGGCAGGGGCGAGGAAGAGAGTCATAAACTCAAATCATGTACGGCATGCAAATTAGTAAAGTATTGCAGTAGAGAATGTCAAATTGCTCATCGGCCACAACACAAGAAGGAATGCAG
>Ga0075439_14180_pt1 | contig 30327 bp, 21 predicted proteins | sample MintriSingleCell_FD_74264 | JGI IMG/M metagenome (GOLD analysis project Ga0075439, IMG submission 74264) | Marine eukaryotic communities from Monterey Bay, USA to study complex ecological interactions - Minidiscus trioculatus JGI Plate_4_G5... | ecosystem: Environmental > Aquatic > Marine >... | reverse complement strand
TAGAATGGTGCTGATAGTGTCCATTGGCCTTTTATATACATATACATAAAGGAATTACCAATATATAAGAAGGAGAGTGGCTGTATACCTCCAGGTTTTTGTGATACATCGTTGGGCAGCTGGTTCAATTTCGAAAATCTGACCCAATCTGTGTTGATGATACAAGATTGGTTGATTCAGAATGGTAGCATACCACTTGATGGCCAAACATTGTTGAACAGCACAGATTTTTCAGCTGTAAAAGTGATGATGGAGGGTGATACAAATATGCTTTGGGTGTTATTTTTCTTGATATGTGCCTAGATAATGCCAGTCATCTACTATTGTCGCATTTATACATACTTGTCCTGAAGTTGGCAGGAAATTGAGATTTTTGCTAAGAAATCTGCTAACATAGGGCTATAAAAGTATGGTGGAGGTTGTGGAAATATGCTGGCAAGGCAGAAAAGAATGAGTTGTTTGTTATCAAGTCTTATCACCCTCAATTAAATATTCTCCGCTTGAAGTTGCTGGGTCATTTTCATCTCTTAACCTAGCAAACTTTTGCCATATATTTCCATCAAGAACTCCTCTTTGTTGAGATTTTGTCATGTAAAGGATTAAATTGCTAGCATTTGGTTCAAGCAGTGCACTTGCAATCACTTGGGCTAAGTCAGGTCTTGAAACATTTGTGATATTCTTATTCATCTTTCAAGTCAAAGAGAAAAGAGTGTATATGTTGCATTTTATGAGTGTGCAATCTTCACCAACACTATGAATAATATATTACACTTCTTACCTTTTGTAGCCTGACAACACTCGAATCAGTTCCCAAATCAGTATTGTAACCAGCAACTCTAATTATGGTATAGCTCAAGCCACTTTGCTTTATCATCTCTTCTCCCATGTATTTGAAGTATGTTTCTTCTTCAGTGCGGTCGATTTTACTTTCATTCATATATATTGTGTCACTGTGGGAGGAAGTCAGACTTGATTGTGATGTAGATGTTATCAATCTATACTGATTGTGTTGTATCATTGCATCATTGACGACAGGTGGTATTCTAGAGTCTGACATATACACAATCTCTGGTTCAGCACTGTCAGGCCTCCGATAAACCTTTATGTAGTCTAATGCAAGATAAAATTTGCTCCGACCTATATTGCTCTTTCCTCGGTAGCGGAAACCAATTGTACGGATATCCTTGCCAGTAAAATTGGGTATGTCTGTCTTCCCCAATGCCTTTCTCATTCGTCGAGCATCTATTGTTTCCTCTGATTGAAATTGTCGCATGCGCGGTAGAAAAGAGGTGAACTCTAGCCGTACTGTACTCCATTTCGTTCTGGAGCTATTATCATCAGAAGACGGTAATTTGGATGATGTCTTGAATTCACATACATATTCTATTCCTAGCGTTTCATATGCCTCTGTTCTTATAAATGCCTCATACACGGCGCCATCACTACATACTCTGCACACAAATCCAGCAAAGCCTTTTGAAACAAGATCGATGCCGCCTCCATTCGGGTCACTTCTAGATTGAAGCCTTGACGACGAAATAGCTGCTTCTCCATAGCGACCGACATTGCCAACAAATGTACCATGATTGAACTTATTTTGTATCCAATCACATTGAGAGTATCTATAATCAATTGGATCATCTATATTACCATCTCCATCAATACCAAACAAACTAAAATCTTCTGGTCGTTTAGAAAACTTGAATAATGTTCTCTTTGCTGTTTGAAATAGCCCATAATCTGCATGTCTGACATTTTGATATGCATGAAGTAAGTTACGAAGCCCCACTCCATCAATAGCTTGAGCATCTTCCCCCTTCTTGTCAGAGTTCCCACCAGCACAAAATACAATCTTATCCACATCAGTTAAAGCATACTCGAGTGATTCCATATCTGATAAGGACCCCTGACAGTAAACAACTCCAGTTCCGAGCTTGTTCAATGTACTTGAATATAAGTCTCGTACCAGCACACGAACACGAACATTACCTTCTAATAGTAACCGTTTCACTAACACACTTCCAAGGGCACCGCTAGCTCCAACAACTAATACCTCTGGTCTATAATCATCATCATTCGACAATATTGCTGATGTTGATTCATCATACTTTGGATTGTCTTTCAATTCCATACTACTTAATCCTAACTGATCGTCTACATAATAATTATAATATATAGATCTTCTATCGGGTGGTAATCGTGATGCAGGATCATTAGTTGCAGCTACCAAATCTATTGCCGATTCAACTTGAGAACGAAGATTCTTCCCAGCTTCGAATGGATTTATCATTTGTAATATGTTTGGTTGTTTTGGTTTCTTGTTTGCTTTACTGTTTGCATCTTTATTATCTTTACTACTTCCATCTTTTTTCATAGATGATTTATCAATATCATCTTCGTCTTCATTGTTATTTTCAGGAGATGCATAAAGAGTTAGTGATCTCTCATGATTTGATCTATATCTTTTATCATTATGTACACAAGATATGTATATATATTGATCAGAGCCCGTACATGGATGTATAATTGCATAACGAGATATTGAAAATGAAAATGATACATCGGGTAGAAGTAACACCGTAAGTATGATGGCAAAGATAACTATGTTCAACTGAGGTGAAGGAGATGTTGCAATAACATCAATATCATTTCGGTTTCTCTTTCTCTTGTATTTATACTTCATTTCTGATGTCGACCTCGAGTCACCAAATGTACAGAGAGGCATCATGATGTAATATACCAATTATATTATATCTAAACCATACCAACAAGGGGTAAGTAGTGTTATCTCTTGATGAAGGAGACATCAATTTGTTTGAGTAGAGGTAAACTGAAGTGTTGAGGATACCGACCAAATCTAAAAGGTGCAATATGCAACTCCCCCGCCCTACTAAAAGTCAGACCTGTGTTTTATTTGCAATACACCAGTATGTTGCCGAATGATACTATTCTACCATATCAATGCTCATGCTAGCTACACAATTAAACATTGTCTCAGACAGTGCACTAGTAATATCTCATCAGTAGAGTTATCTTATTTTTATCTAATCTAGCTATTTAGTGCTATTTCTCTAGTACAGTCTCTTCGACCAATGGAGTATCTTCCTCCACAGGTGAGATTGATATTGTCTTCCCCTCTAGGGTTGATATAGGGGGAATGGCTGAGTGTGAGGAGATTCCCATTGATCTTTGCAATCTCACCACTTGTTTTCGTAGCTGCTTATTCTCATTCTCCAAGTCTTTCACTTTTACCTTGAGTAGCTCAGCTTCACGGAAAAGGCCAGGCTCGCGAGCACGGTAAGTTGTGTCTGGTGCCGACGACAAAGAATCAATATCATCATTAGGCAAATGCATATCATGGCCAGCTCTCACTGAGCTCAATCTTTGTTCGAGTTTCGAAAGACCTGCATCGATGGAGCGTTCAATACGAAGCATTTCCTTTAGTACTCGAAGAAATGGCCAAGCTGCAATCTGTCCGTTCTGTAAATAATTATCCATATCTTTCACTGTAGGATTACTTAACACCTTGAGACCAAACAACTGCATCGTCGTAAACCGTGGTACCAATGTCAACTTGCCGTAATACTTCTGATTGAACATCTTACTCAAATCCTGCCCAAAGATCTTTGGGAAGAGACCAAGCTGACTCAAGTTCAAAACTCTACTCTTGGCATCCCACATGCACATTTGAAATAGCTTCCAATATAAAGTATTGATATTTGGATGGTGTGCTTTGTTGATGAATGGCACCACATGAAAGTTCGTCTGTGCAACAACAAAGTTGCTAATGTTGAATAGAGTAGAGATCCGTTTGAAGGGCAAATCCGCCTGGACACTACCGTCAATCCATTCAACACCGTCAACCTCAAAAGGTACCAGCTTACCGCGACTATCTTTTATCATCAACTTTGCAGGTGCCATAATGCCCGGTACAGCACAACTCGCTGCAACCGCCGATGCTAATGTAACATTTGGTGTAGATATATGATTCAACAATAGACGTTGTACTCCCGACCCAGATGATGCACGGGACGCAGATACTGTAATGCACACATGTTTCTTAGTCATCTCATAAGCCTCTTCGAAAGTGATGTCTTTGTAGTAGAATTGACAGCAATTGAGGAACTCTTTGGAGTCCATAACAAGCTTCTCTTTGAACCACAATTCTACCATTTTAGTGATTGGGGGAAACCACGAGACACCAAGTTTCTTCATCTCTCCATTCAGCATATAGTCAGTTGATACAGTATTGACACAAATGTCTCGAATAAGCTCTTCTGGGGTTTTGATGGCTGTCATAGCAGCAGCAATACTACCCCCAGATGTTCCAGATATGACATGTATATGCTGATACATACCACTCTCAATTAATGCCTTTATAGTACCAAGATGATACATTGCCTGTGCACCCCCTCCACTAAGCATTAGAGCAGTATGCCCCATGTTTTGTTTCATTCTCTTAAAGAGTGTATATCGCTTGGAAAGCTCATTATGTTGTTTTTGCATAATCTGCTCTTGTGTATTGGTATTAGTAGTAGTACCAGAGGAGTCCTTGCCCAAATATACAGTGCCACTGGCAACCCAATCTAAACACTTCGTCACTTCCTCACCGTACCTATCAATTGCCTCGCGTGTTTCTTTCCTTAAACTATGTTGTCCCCGCTCGGCGACAGATCGTGCATCTTGCAAAAGAGAGTCGTCTACTGATAGATGATTTCTTTTTACTATCCCAGATAGTAGTGTTTTCAGTGATGAGGAATAATCTTCATGTACAAGCTTGCGCTTCGATGGACTTGATGGTGTACCAGATGTGAATGATGTAATATGAAAGCTTTTCCTTGTATCGCCAATGCTATCATCAGTATTAATGCCAATTTCATTCTCATCATGATCGTCTAGTTTCTTTTCTATATTCATACTCGATGCCTGTATCCTTGCCTCCTTCAATCGAGCTAGTGTCGTTAATAGCATATCACCTGCCATTCCCAAATCCTCATTGACTACTTGTTGCCACTTTGGACAATTCTCATTTATATCTTCCTCATCATTTGATTCACTTAGCATTATACTCGAGGAAGCACGTCTTAATGGAATCTCAGACTCATCAGTAGAAGTTGATCTTCGGAATGCACTACCCCGTCGCTGCTTACTACTACTACTAGCCATATCAAACGTGTTAGAACTTTGTATTCTTCTCATAGGACTACTCATAGGATTCTGTGGCAATCTAGGTGAAGATGGGGGTGATTTAGTATCAACAACACGTCTTCTTCTCAATCTCAATCCACCAAACCTAGAAGAAGAAGAAGATGATGATGATTCCTTCTGTGGACTACCACTACCAATGGAAACAATTCTTCTAAGTATCCTGGGCTTTGTAGGCGACGCCTGTACTTCCTGTTGCTGCTGGGGTTCATACAATTCAATCTTACAATATTCCTCATACGAAGTTGCCCTATCAACTTCCTCACGCCATTCCTTACGTCTCCTCTTCTTACTATATCGCTTTGTTCTACCTTTCACTTCAATACCGGCAGCATCTGTCATCTTGAAGAAGTAATATCTAAATAAACTTCGTAGTAATGCCATTGACTTTAACATTGTTAATGCACTTACATCCCAAACAATCATTGCAAAGTTATACAATACATATACCAATTGTAGTAGACCAAATGCCGCACCGACACATAACCAAACTAACCATCCAGATGCCGATACTGATGCAGCAATGATCGTTAACAAAACAGGCCAGAATAATGTAAGTAGTACCAATAGTGGTAGATATCGTAGAATTAATGGATCATCTCGATTGATAGTATTGTTCAAGTTGATATTGATGTCATCATTAATTGATTCTATATCATTATTGGCAGAACCAGGAGACAATGGAGGATGAAGTATAATCTTCCATAGCTTATCCTTAATCCCTTCAACTATATTAAACATCACGGCAGCGTCTTAGGCACCTATTACAACCTTACACAAGAGGTACATCAAAGCGAAGAGGAAGATTGTTGACACGGTATCCTTTTTGCAAAGGATACCACCCGGCAAGAACTAATAACTGCTCCAAGTACAATGTCATAAGAGTGTGCATGTTAGTGTTGTGAAGGTTGCAGGTGTTATTTGACTGCAGTATGGCGTCATTAATACTGATACTATGTTGCTGCTTGTTAATGTATACAGTTTCCTCTTTCGGTTTTACTAGCTCGAGACTGTGTTACTGCAACTCGAGACAATCTTCAGTGAGAGGTTATGCATTGCAAAATAATGATGATTTAGATGATATTATCAAAGAAGAGGACGGTCATGATGTACAAATCTATCACCAAGGTATTCAATATACAATATTTGTAAGAAGGAATGAATCAATACTTGAAGCTTTAGAAAGACAAACAATACTTGTCCCATTATCTCACATACCCCATGAATGTAGAAGAGGAAATTGTTTAACATGCTCAGCCAAAGTACGATCATCAAAGAGTACCAATAGTGAAGATAAAACATCAACATCAACACCGCAATACCACACAAACATACTTGCAAATATCGATAACGGACTATCACCAATGGTTTCCTCTGAACTCGCAAAATCAGATTATATACTTACATGTTCAAGTTATATCCATGGACCGGGTGTTGTATTAGAGTTAGATCAAAATGATAAAGCGTGGGATATGATATATAGAAAGAGAATTCATAACATTGATACTGAACGATTAGTACTCGAAGCGCAGGCTAAACTTCTTAGAAGTGTAGATGAAGATAATATCAATAAGTGGAAAGTAAAGATAGAGGGAAAGGTAAAATAGGTGGTATCAGATGTATTGAGTAATATAGAAGCAACCTAAAGCTAATCTTTTCAAATACTAACTTCATGTCTGAGGAGAAGCAAGTAAGATAGAGGGCAAACTTTATACTTCACCGTCCCTTCTGCCTTATGAGAGCTTTCTAATCTCTACTAAACTCACCCTTTGTGCCCACTTATTCATACTACGAAATTCATGTAGGTAAGAAAAAAAGTCCAGGCATGTCTTGAGTCTATTCTTTTTGTGTATTACTACAGATGTTAACTATATATTTAGGCGGCAGCAAGCTTCTGAGAACGACGAGTACTTCTCCTCTTACTGATCAAGGAACGGCGAGCCTCCTTCTGTTCTGCTAAACGTTGAGCAACAACCTTCTTGTATGCGGCAGCATCCTCCTTGTTTTTTAATACACTAGCAAGCTTGGCAGCCTTTCTAGCACGCTTACGTTGAAGTACCAAAGGTGTAACCAAACGTTGAATCTTGGGTGCGCGACGGTATTCCTTACCCTTCTTGTTGGTACCTGTACGTGCGATGACATACTTGGTAACATCATCCTCCTTTGTCAAGTTGAATAGAGAACGGATCTTGTTGGCACGCTTAGGACCAAGACGACGGGGTACTGGTTCATCAGTAAGTCCAGCAATATCATTATCACCAGTCTTAACAATGGCAAGGTTTAGTACAGCGATGTCTTGTCCTACAATGCATCCACGGATACTCTTGCGCTTACGTTCACCAGCCCGACGTTGACGGTAACCCTTATGTCCCTTGTGCATCAATAGACGAACACGGGTATTGGTTAGGATTCCCTGACGCATGGGGAAACCCTGCTTGTCATTACCACCAGTAATACGGAGGATGTAACCAGCAAATTCTTCCCCGAGGATGGCACCATCAACTTCCTGGGCCATACGACGCTCGTATAGGTTCTGTAGACGCTTCTCGTCATCAATTTCGATGACTTTCTGTTGTCCAGTACTAGGGCAGGCAATATTGATCTATTGTGAAGTATAAAAAGAAAAGGCGGAGGTTAGTTTGATGTATACTGAAAAATGTCCATAAAAACAATACATAGATCATCCTCAGATATATCCCAATAATTGCAAATCAAAATCTCCACAATTCGACGACAATTTTCCTAATCTACCAATTCATTGTTGGTATAAATAGCACAGTGCCTTCAAAAGTACTGCTTTTATCCTCTTAGTATTGTGTCAACTCTGAGAGATTGGTAATTTATGCCCACTGACGACCCACTAAAATTACCCCATATCAACCCTACCCTTGTGCACATATACTAACTTGCCTTCATGATTTTATAATTCTATTTAATCTACTATACCGTGGCCTTTTGATAAGAGAGTATAGCACCACAACAATCTCAAAAAGATGAAAGGCAGGAAAAAAATGCTCTCAAATGGCTACGTGTGGAAAGAAGATAGGCTGCCCCCGAGCGTAATGCCCTTCAGTAAGGAAGGTAAGTCGGTCCTTAGATTGCAAACTCACCGCTACGACTCAGCCTGACGTGTAGGGTTTACCAAAGATGGTATTCTATTCGCGTGGTGGTATAATACAGCTAAGCTGAGCCAACAAAAGTAAGTTCATATGTTACATGATATATTGGTGCGTTGTGCAGTGTATGTGCGGGTGGAGAATAAAAAATTATCAATAATGTTGAATGATTGTGTACATCATTGAACAAAAAGTATGAACAACACAAATTGAATTATGTTTGGTGCACTCTTATATCATTGGTACGGCTTGCTAATTGCTAATACACTCTATATATTATCTTTTCAATCAATACATAGCAGGTAGTATACCATTGCAATAAAAATGGCTACAGTTTCAACTGAAGTAGGACCACAATCCTCAACAGACTGGATTGTAACATCATCTCCATTATTCTCCATCTTGGGTACTGAAAATAAATCTACTGATGCAATTAAAAGTTATCGTTCACCTAAGACCTCTCTTCGTGGATTAGTGGTGAAGACTGATGAGCCGATATGTAGTTTACACATTCTATTATCAACTGAATCCAATGGCGGTGGTGATGGTAGTAGGTGGCATCATCCCGATGACGGATTACCACATACATTAGAACATTTAGTATTTTTAGGTAGTCAGACACATCCACACAAGGGAATATTGGATAAGTTGGCAAATCGATGCATGGCTGACGGCACAAACGCGTGGACGGCTACAGATCATACAGCTTATACTTTGAGTACTGCAGGAAGTGAGGGTGCTATTAATTTGATGCCCATCTTCGCCGATCATGTTTTATTCCCAACACTTACTGATGCTGGATTTGTCACTGAGATCCATCACATAAACGGCAAAGGAGAGAATAAGGGTGTGGTATATTGCGAAATGCAGGGTAGAGAAAACAGCGAAGGTAGTTTGGTAGACAGAGCTGCAATGGATTTACTATATCCACCAGCTAGTAATGGGGAGACTAGTGGTTATTCAGCCGAAACTGGAGGAAAGATGTCAAATCTACGTACATTAACTGTTGACAAAGTACGCCGGTATCATGAAGAGTATTATACTCCCGACAATACAATCCTGATCCTCACTGGGAACGTTGAAAGTGCTGACTTCTTCAAAGCCTTGGACGAGGTAGAGGCACTTATATTGAAACGACAACCATCAATGAAAGTTGAAGATCGTTCTGGATCTAGAGTTGGCCGCCCTTGGACAAACTCTTCAGTACCTCCAATGATTGTGGAGAATAAGGTTGGTGTTTATCCACCATACAAGCCAAATGAGGAGAAAGCACAGGAGAAAGCCCAACCTCTAAGCATATCCTTTCCGTCCGAAGATGAATCAAGGGGTACAATTTCACTGGCGTGGCGTGGTCCACCGTACTCGGCTCGAGCAACTTGGAACCACTTGACGTTACTTTGGGACTATCTCACTGAATCGGCGGCTTCGCCATTACAACTTGCATTTGTTGAGAATGATGATCCGTTATGTGCAGACATCGGGCCGGCATCTGATGTATTTACTGAAGGTTATCATCAACTGTGGTTCCAGGAAGTCGATGCTGAATCATTGGAAGAGATTGTACCATTGTTTTATGATGAGATATCAAAGCAGATCAACGGAGAGTTTGATTTGGCCCGAATGTGTACCGTCATTCGGAGGTACCGCCGACGTTTGTTAGAAGGTAGTGAACGTCGTCCAACTCGGGCAATTATCGATGGTATATGTCGTAACTTCATGTATGGTCCTCGCGCTGGTGAGCAGTCCGCTGGAGGATCTGTGATGTCACCACAAGATGAGATGGAAGCTTTACATTCTGATGTAGACGTCTTGCCGTTACTGGATGAGGCCGAGGGAAAGCTGGGAGATGCTTCATATTGGAAAGGTTTAATGAAGGAGTTTATCTTGGACAGGTAAGTGAATATTGATACCATATCTTGTCTGGTCTTATTCTTCTTTGTACACTCACAAACACTTTCACCCATTATTTAAAGGCCCATGGCGGTAGTCTTTGGTAAGCCCAGTGCCCAAATGTCGAAGGAAATCTCAGACGGAGAGAAGAAGCGTGAAGAACAACAGGCTGTTGAAATAGGAAAAGAAGGCCTTGAACAACTTTCCAATACTTTGGAGAAGGCAATGAAAGAGAATGAACACCCCATCCCGGAGTCAATCCTGACTAGTCTACCAGTGCCTGACATCAATAAAGTTCCGTCGATACCTTTATTCACTGCAAGAGTCTCGCCCTCTTCTAATTCATTGGACTTGGCAGTTGTTCCAAATAGTGTGAAGGGTGTTAGCACAGAGGATACAGAAGCAATAGTTTCACTCCTGAAAAAGGATACAAAGGTTACTGCCAGCCCCTTCCCAATTGATTTGACACACATTGATAGCAAGTTTGTGTTGGCAGCTGTTGGTATTGATACCACACCTCTCACTAAAGAGCAAAGATTGTACATGCCCATTCTTGAGGAGATTGTAAGTAGAGACATATTTTGTTGTTTACGTGTGTTTATCATAATGTGAATAATAACTTACCCTCATTGTTTTGTAGATGTTCAAACTTCCTGCTACATTGGAAAACGGCGAGAAACTGAGTAAAGAAGCATTCATCAATATTATTCAGGATGAGACAATATCTTATTCATCCGGAATTGGTTTGTTGGGAGGCAGTATCCCTCAAATGAGCTATGTTAGTGTTCAAGTTGAGGAGGCAGGTAATGGGCTAGAGAAGGGAATGCAATGGATCAGAAGAGCATTATACCTGACAAACATCACCGCCGAGAGTGTCAAGACTGCTGTACAAAAACAGATATCCGAAATTCCTCCCCAGATTAGATATGGGCCGTCTGTGGCAGCAACCGTAGCTGCCGAGATGCTGTATGATGGCGACAAAGCAAATACTGTTGCATGTACTTTCTTAAATCAGAAACCGTTCCTCACAAAGATTTTCGAAGGCATGGAGAAAGGAGACGATTCTGTGATTCAAGAAGTTGTAAAGCAACTTGATGGTATCCGCAAGACGTTGTTTCAAACTTCCAACATGCATGCTTTTGTTGCTTGTAACCTCAAGAGCGTACCAAACTTGATCGATACTCTTGTATCATCTCTTTCGAGGACAGATAGTAACAAGGTTGAGGGCGAGGGAAGGATGATTAAGAATGTAGCAGCCTCGTCAGTACTGCGGCCTAATGAGGAATCATCTGGTGGTGAGGGCGCTACTGTTGCTCTATCGGCTATTGAATCTGGTTTCTTGAATATAATCGCTCCCGGAGTCACGGCTTATGATCCTAATAGGGCAGCTCTACTTGTTGCAATTGAATACCTAACTGCTCTAGAGGGGCCATTCTGGGTAAAGTTGCGTGGTGCAGGGTTAACTTATGGGTAAGCTTATGTATGTGTGGTGTGTTTGTAGTGTTTCTCGAGCTTAAGATATGCATGGGCTCACGATTGTGTCTCTCCATTTCAAACACAACTACATACAGGAGCTCAATTTCAGACTCAACCGATTCTAAATTGTTAAAGTTTGGCTTATTCAAGTGCACAGATGTTCCAGCTGCGTTTGAGGCAGCTGCCAATATCATTACTGATTATGCATCTGGAAAAGAAACGGTCTCGGCCGTTGGACTAGAGAATGCCAAGTCTAGTCTATCGTATAGTATCATCTCAGGAATGAGCACAAAGCTGTAAGTGTATATGAGTTTACTTGAGTATGTACTGGTCTACCGGCGATATCTAACAAACTTCCAATACCACACAGGTCTACAGCAATGAGTTCATTTGTTCGTACGTTCAAGGGTGAGAGGATGAATTATGACCAATACCTCCTGTCTAAAATCTCTGAAGTGACAGCAGATGATGTGCTTCATGCTCTGATTACTCATCTGGTACCAATCTTTGATCCAAGTTCTAAATTAGTTGTTGTATGCCCCTCTAATAAGCTTGATGATGTTCATAGTTACTTCACCAAGAGGGGTTGGACTTCATTGAAGAAGGTACCCGAGGAAAATCTGTTTACTGCCTTTAGCAGTGACGATGGCACAAAGAAGCCAGCTGTTGAGCTACCAGACAAGGTTGCTGGTATGTCAATGTTTCTACCAGGAGCTTTTGCTGCACAATTCAAATGCCAGTGCCCAAGATGTGACGACCCGTCTGAGCCTTTAAGCTGGACAGCAGGGCAGCGTGAGGGAGCATAAGATAGGCTAAGTTAGTCTTTGTCTTGCCGTATCCCATATAATATTACAGTACTCGTTTCCATCGAGCTATAAAGAATCCATCGCTCTCATCTGACGGTAGAAGAGTAATGGTATGTTGCATATTGAGGTTTGGTACCTCATCACTCTCCTCTCCATCTAAATCGTTTGAGTTTGAGATATCAAAGTCCCATGGCTCGAATCCTTCACTACTCTGCTCAAATTGCTTTACAATACTTTCATTTTCCTCTCTAAGTAAGGAGCAAGTGCTATAAACAAGTCTGCCTCCATCACTAACAAACGAGGCGGCCTTCAGTATTATCTCTAACTGTAAGCTCGGCAATACTTTGCATACTTCTTTTTCTGTGAGTTCCCATCGTTGTGAGGGTCTCCTTCGTAATACCCCTGAGCTTGAGCATGGGGCATCAACTAGAACAGCATCAAAAGAATTGAATGAAGCCTCGAGATTTGATGATGTACGCAATTGAATTGTGCATTTGTTCTCACCATTACTTGCAAAGAAGATCAATTCGTTGCTCTTTTTATCAACCTTTTGGAAGCCCACACGTGTCATGCTACCTTTGATTTGTCTTAATCTTTCTTCTACTACATCATGTGCTACAATCTTGCTATGCTGTGGGTTTCTATTATCATTCATAAGTGCAGATGCTGCCGCGAACGTCTTTCCACCATTGCCAGAACAATAATCTAGAACAGATTCCCCCCCACTTAGCTCTAAAGATTGTACAATGATTTGTGATCCCATGTCTTGAACCTCAAAGTATCCATTCTTATAAGCTTGCATTGACCATATTGACTTTTGATTTCGTCTTTGTTCTACTGCTGTGGTTTCATTGTTTGATTGCTGTGGGAGAAGCTTGAGAGCTCCTTTTGGTGGCTTGATATATCCATGATTAGATGAGCTTCCTACAATGTATCTATTGCCATAAGAGTTTGCAGTGATTAGAAGCTTATTGTTTTGATAATCTTCATGTGGCTGACGACACACTCTTGCATTGATCCCATATTCATCCAAGAGATATTGACAGAGATCTTCATCTGATCCAGAGAACTGAATAGCATTACGCCTAAGAGTTATAGGCCCAGGATTGTTCATCTGTATACAAATTTGTTCTACTTGTTTGTATGTATACTGTTTAATTAGTAATGATGTAAGAAATATAGGTATGCTATATTGTATTGAAAGTCGGGTGGCTTTGTCACAGTTTGATTGTAGATGTATCGAGTCAGAAGTAGAAGTTGATGATAGATAGTTTGCATGCTCATCTATCATGTATCGAATCAACTCCCTTTCTTCGATTGAATTTGTGATATTACTTGAGTCAGTTGATAGTTCCAAACTATCAATTGTTGTAGAATCTAGTGGATATGGAATTGGTTGCATTTGTAGATTGCTTCGACTGATAACATTATACCAATATCTTAACCGCATAACACTTGTTCCAATCGTCAATGCTGCAAGTCTCCCTCTTGATTCATTAGCAGTCTTGTTGTGGCTGTGATGATGTGATTCCAACTTTTGATATCTTTTGCGAAGACATTTCTTTAGCGACTTCTCAGCGGAAATTGGTTGTTGTATAGAGTCATGATTACCATTATTACTATAACTGTTTGGAAAGAATACAGGTAAGAGGATATCAACCGCCTCTTCTCTAATCTGTTCTTCCCATGGTATAGCTTGATATCTTTGTCTTTGTTGAAAGTTATTCTTCACCGTGTTAAAGCACATCACTGTATGATTCAACAGTAATACAACCAACGAGATGAATATCCAAGCCATCATCATTCATCATCATTCACATCTCAAAATTATTATGAGAGTAGAAATGGCATCCTTTTTCAATCTCAACTCTCTCTATTGTAGGCACCTCTACTTGAACTTAGGCTTGTAGGATTTAGTGCGCATTTTCAGAGGCTACCGTGCGCGCGGCCGTGCGCCGCACATATCCACATATTTGGGTACAAATACGGTTATTTATGCCCAAATATGGCCATATTTACGTGATTTCTGCCCTATATTCGGGTACTTTGTAGCGCTCGAGATCGAGCCATTTGTGCGCGCGCGCACATGCGCACTAATCCTACAAGCCTACCTCTACCCTCTCCACTTACCTCTCTCCAATATTAAAATTCTCCTGCCTAAGTATTGCAACGCAATTAGATATTAGGTGACCATGGCAGCGGCGGCAGAACCACAAGAACGAGAGAGGGGTACACTGAAAGACACTCTGCCAAAACGGCCAACAATCATAATTGCTATAGTTTGTTTTACTAGCACTATACTATCAACAGCCTTATTTTTATATTCATCACCACACTTACTTGCAATAACTATTGAAGATTTAATACAATATATATTGGCGGCATGTCTTGGTACTGTATCGACAAGTGTTGGGATTATATTTGGTGATTCGTTGGCGCATGTCTTTTCATTTGGTGTTGCGGTGAGTATGTTTGTAGTATCTTTATGTTTTTAAGTATTGTTTGATTTACTTATCATATTATATCTTATCCTCTCTATTCTCTACTAAGCTATTATTAATCAATTATGACAATATTAGAACAGCCATATCTTCGGCATTACCATCCTTGATATTATGTGGACTTGCTTCAATGAAAGGATTACGAGAATATATATCTTTATTGGATTCTATGATATGCAAATTATCTTTTCAAACTGGTTTTACAATACCACTATTACTTCTATTACTATTGATACATCAAGCAATTGTAAACCCAACACATTTACCATTTAGTACTATCCCGACATGTTCAGTGGCATTAATTACACTGCTCTTAATGTACTTGTATCACAGAAATAGGGCACATAAACATGGCTGTTTATTAACATCGGAAATGAAATCACAATCTGTCTTTACGGGTATTGCTATATTATTATCATGTTCAATTGCATTAGAAAGTCCTACCGAAAGTACTGCTTCCATCATGACTGTATTTCTCTTGGGATCACTCTTCACATTATTAATTAGTTATTCATTCGCAGCAGTGAGTGACGTATGGTATACCGTAGGATCTGGTCAATTCCAAATGACTTCATTAGATACCGCGGGGATATGGATATATTTTATTTGTCCAGCGGTTATACTGTATTTTCGTTTCATTGACAAGTATGGAGAAATTATTGCCTGGATAATGAAACAGGAGCTGAGTGTCTTACCATTGGTGGTATCAGATGAAGATGTTGTTTCTCTAAGCTTGGTTTTATCACTCGCAATGATTACTGCAGTTGGAGTGCCGTTGTTAAACTCATTATGTCCAATGGGAGGCTACTTATTTTCACGTGCCTACACTCATGGACAACCCAACACAAAGAAGATTGCATTATGTGCCAACTTCTCAGACTTACTCAAGGCTACTGGTAACAAACGAACATCAATTTGGAAAGCTTTGGAGAAGAAGAAAGTTGGTGATCAAACAACTGCCATACTAAACATTTATGTTACTCTTGAGGAACTTACATTGTATCCAACACAAATACAATTGATGGTTGATAAAGGTCACTTCATTGCGTTAGTGCCTACTGAATTTGAAGAAGAAGAGAGAGAATCATTCTGTGGTCTAAGTATGTTCCAGGGTAATACTTCCAGCTGCAATCTACATTTTGCTCAATTTGAATATACAGAACTATTCGGAGAGGAGCCAACTTGGGTATTATCAAAGTCAGCTGATAGTATTGGTAGACATCCATCTCTCTTCCGGGTATCACGGGATCTTGGATTGAAAGTTGCATATTGGTCGACATACCTTCAGTTGACAGGTGATAAGCTATCGAGTGAGCAGAAAAGTATTCTTAAAGAAGACTGCTCAGATAAGAATGGGGGTTCTATTATTTACATTACCATAGAGAAGGGATGCCCAACAAATAGTATATCCACAAGATTGTGTGAAGTTGTTGATTCTTTGGATGGATATACTTTAGAGTCGTTGTCTAATGTTGCAAAGGACGATGCAAAGATGATTTTATAGTGTGTAGTAAGTATTGAATGTTAATCAAGCTAAATATACGTGTTTCCAATCTATCTATTATTGATTCCTTTTACCGCCATTAGAAGAGCTTGTATATCATATGAGTAAACTCCTCCACATCTAGTTCTCCGTTGCCATCTTCATCGTACTCTTTAATCATCTTCTCTGCCATTTGTAAAGATGTGGTGCCATTCAATTGTTTTTCTTTCACTTGTCCATTAAAAACCATCAAATCAATTGCCTTTGCTACTTCATATTTATCAAGTAGTCCGTCACCATTCTTGTCAATCACAGTAAAGGCGTTCCGGCTTGCCTCAATGTTATGTTTGTTTGCAGAATAGTTCAGTACGGAGGCTTCAAACTCTTTCATGTCAATAAATCCATCACTGTTTGAGTCAGAGTTTAAGATATACTTTATTGCGAGGTCAGAGGGACTATGATCACTATCCAACTCCCCATGGTCACACAACAGTTGGATAGCTTCAACTATTTCTTCAAAAGATAAAAGACCATCGCCATCCTTATCAATACGTTTGAAGACTTCGACTGGGGTCAATTTTGACTTAGTGGGGCATACTTTGATCTTGACAGAAGTCCAGAAGATATCAAAGTATTCCTTAATGATACCAAAGAAGGGTAGAATGTATGTTGTGAGTATCGGCCAGCTTGTGGGGTACTGTCTCTTGTCTGAAAAGTTGTTGACCAAAACCGATACGATGATTGTAATTGATATTTCAACAAAGAATATCAAACTATATCGAATATCTAAATCATCTTTTGCAGCAAAGGCCACTGCTGCAGCTCCAGCAGGTGGATGTATGATCCCTAACCAGGCTGTTAGAGAGATCACAATCACAGGGGCCAATGTTGTCCTCATGTATACATTGAGTTCATACCAGTGTAGTACTTGAACGACAAAGAATGCCACTATCTGACTGAAAAAGGTGTTCCTGGGTTGGCTTGCTGGAGCATGTGTAAGATTGTATTGAAGTGTTGTCAGTGCCCCTAGGGGTCCGACAATAATCCCACCTGTGTAGTCTCTCAGGTTATAATGAAAAATACTCAGGAGTGAATGCGCAATCAGTGTACCGAATAGGGTGAAAGATACTTGGTCAAATGTCATACTCGGCGGCACCTGAGCATGTCCTCCAAAAAGTTTAGCTCGCCATCGTTCTGTTTTACATTGTATAATGTACATTGCGTCACTCCCCACATCATAGACAAGGTTTGAACATGCCCCAAGACAAGTCTGTAGCCTGCTCAATGAATTATGTCCACCCTCGTGCATTTCATCGTTTTGCATTGATACAACTAAAGCTCCCAGACTAAAGAAAGATTGTCTTCGGTTACCTCCATTCGCATTAAAACCATTAACATTATTCTTCGATGCATCACGCCGAAGAGGTAGCCTGAAACGCACAGTTGTCATTATTTTTGCCTTTAGAAGATTCCAATTCTTCTTATATATTGTCTTCTTAACTCGTGCAGTCTCTCTACTTTCATACCGCATCGCAGCCACACTTCCTATACATTGAGCTGCATATTGAAACATTCGTATATTGTTTGGAGAGTTCAACTTATAGAATTCAGCATGGGGGTTGACAAAGAACACAACCATTCCACGGAAATGAAATATATTGAACGGTATTGCTGTGGCAAGATGAAATCCTGCCTCCATAAAGCAATGTAATCTTTGATCAAATGGCTGGTCCGGATCCTGGGCCAGATCAACAACATTTCTCCATTGAAGAGTTGTATCAATAATATCGTCACTATGTTCCTCATCATCGTCATGATCTATAGTTACTTTGCGCAGCTGTTTTCTCATTCGTAATAGATTGTTATTCTTCCGTATCATTGTCGCTTCCGACCACAATAAGCCTGCTAGTCCGATACCTGGTTGAGTTTCTGATTGATAAAGATAATTACTACATTTCGTATCAGTTAACTGGTCATATGCCTCTTTAGCTGATGCTTGAAAGCTAGGTGATTTCTCGTCAGCTTCTTGTGGTTTCCTTCTTATGTATAATGTATGATGAGTTGTTTCAGCCGCAGGATTCTCTTCATCTATATCAATCTTGTCAATATCAATATCATCACTGCATTCCAATGGTATACTTTGCAATAAATCTATACTATCGTCAAATCGCCATACCTCGACGGCGTAAAGCCCAAATATATGTTCAGTAGCTGCTTTTAATGTAGTATTGTACATATCATTGGGAGTGGAAGAGGTATCATTATTTTGTTGTTCCTTATTACTACTCTCCTCCTCCTCTTCGAATATGGAGTTATAACTTGATTGGAATGACGATATAGATGCGGATAGTTTTGATTGTTGTCTCCGCTGCTGTGTAAATGAATTGTTACTATAATTATTGTTGTTCATTAACCTTGTCATTTCGCCAGGTGCTTTATCATCAATATCATCGTCTCCTCCTCTATTAGTAGTTGCAGCATTCATACTTTGGGAAAGACGACGATCCGCTCTTCGACTTTGTCTTCGTCTTGACAGCTGTTGTGTGGTAGGCGGAGAGTTACTCATATTATGTATTATGTGTTGTGTGCACCTTTATATATAAATAATATGTCTCTTGTATGTTAGTAGCTGTACTAATCAATCCACTGTATCAATATATCACAAATTATAATCGCAATTTATGGTATCACATGAAGGGTACCGTCACTTTCAGTTCCACAGTACCGTCACTTTCAGTTTCAATGCTCTTTCAATAAATAATGACTTTATGACCTCATAGATACAAAACTAGCGATAATTATAACATGACGAGCTTAGAAATGGATAGCCCATAAAATAAGAGTTCAATGGGTATATTGACGGTATACCAATTCTATTATTAGCTACATAACTGGACAACATCACCACGCACCCAATGCCGGAGGAGATTCTCCATTTATTTCCAAAAGACTCCCAATACAGATGAGTGTCTTAGGTTGTGCCTTAGAGCCATTTTGTGCCTTATGAACACTCCTTTCCTTTGACACCAACAATGAAACTGCAAATGGTTGTGAGTTGGTGACAACAAACTATGGAGCTAATTGAAGTCTATGTTCGGGAATTGATGATTGATGGAGTTGCAATCACGATGATGGATGAAACCATTCATTATTATATAATATTGCAATAGGCGTCGCATTTTATTAGCCGTGCATGTGTTAAACCAAAGAAAGAGTGAACTCGAGTATTGCAAAATAATTTGAGCTCCTGGTATCAATAGCCTTTGGTAGATAACTACAAACCATATCAAGACATACCAAGACACATCAAATATATTTGTTCTCAGTTGACGTCCAAATTGTCGTCAATTATTCGAGCTACTCAAATACGATACAAACTCCTTAGAGACTTGAGCTATACGAAAATTATTTAAAAAAGAAGTCCAACGTCACCAAGATGATGTCAGCACCAGATCGAGTGGATGTCGAACTCCCAAATACAGAGGAAGTGAAAATGACATCAGTTAGTTCGACTGGTAATCTTCGTAATCTCGTCCCACCTGATCAGGGGCATCAACATGCATGTAAGTTTTTTTTTCATATATATTATGTGCACAAGTTTGTACATACGTGTTTTGTATTGCAGATATATAGTGTACCTATTCTTTAGGTGTAAAGAAGGTTTATGTACATTTGGATTAGTTTGACTATATAGTGAGGCGTTGGTTTGGATGTATTGATTGATCGGGTGGAATGAGCTTTTTATATGTAGGAAAATGTTCGTAGTTGTTAGGAGAGAGTAGGATGAACCTTACCTTTTGTTTGCTCTATGCACATATTTTACACATATCATCTTCTGAACTCTTCTTTATGTTAACTATATCCCTACAAACAGTACCAGTTGATCAGATGCAACCGCCCCCGGCTGCTGCAAGACAGCAGAATGTAGGAATGGATGTAGATCAAATTGTTCCCGAGCCAAGGTCTCAAGGTCACGGTGGCTCCCATTCTGCACCGCCATCATCAAATGATTATGTTTCACATCAACAGCCATTACAGCAATTACAACAGCAGCAATCCCTAGCTACCACGGAGTATACTGCCTGGACAATAGGGTCAACAGAAACTATCAAGCATAACTTACTTGCTATCAATTCCGCCTCGGCTCAAGCATCGTCGTCCAACTCTGTGTATAGCTCGGCTATACTTGCAAAGTGTTCAAGTAGACAGGCATCTCCAGCTCCTACAGAGATATCAATGTTGTCGGGTGCAAGTTCAGTAACACCCCCTCCACCGCCCGTGACGAATCCAACGTTGGGAGGATTGAGTCAAAGTTTGAGTATAGATCATCCCATGGAAGGTACAACAAGTGGGGTAGATCGAGGAGGGCAAGGACAGCAAGGTGGTTTGCACACAATGCAAAATCAAGTCCAGTCAAATAAAAATATACCACCTCAATATCCAAAGGTACATCCTGGCCCTTCACCATCGCCACCCCCTCCCCCCCCACAAACCTACAATAAAGAATTACAACTATTATATCAAAATAGATTACTCTCAACACCAATAGCAGCGGTCGAATCTTTATTAATGTCAAGTTGTGAATCATTAAATTTTGATATAGCAGAAATGTGGCTACGGACTGGACCGAAGACACATCAATTGACAAATTCACATGTCAGGCCCACTGCATTGGATGAATCAGTTCGTAAACAATTAGTTGATGTATATTACGGTGAACGATCAGCAGAACGAACACATAGATTGAGTCCAGCATTATGTAAAAGGAGTAAGGAAGCGGGGGATGTTGTTTGGGTAACGGCACATACATTACATGGTGCCGAGGCATTGAAATGTAGTATTAGTGATGTACGAACTGCTGTGGCTGTTCCTGTTTGTCATGCTGGGAGTGGTGTAAATGTTACAATTATTTATTTTAGTATTAGAAGGTGAGTTTCATTTGATGTATTGTTGTTGAGGATAATGTGAAAACGGAGGGATTCGTCTTGTTGTCATCATGATTTCTAATCCCCTACTTTCTTCTTTTTAACAGGGCAATTATGAAACCACAAGCGGTAGAGTTCCTTGTGCACATGTCACTGGCAACAGTTGTGGCCGCTGTCAACTCGTTGGCTGAGGAAGTTATGGTAGATGAAATGCCAAAGTTGACAATTGATGAAAGTATTAGTCAAAATGATCCACACTACTCAGAATTGGCACCAAAGCTAAGTAAATCAGCACATGTAGCTGACCATCATCTCCCCGAACACAAACCGTCAATCCCTGTTAGTCGGGATGGACCTCACCGTGTTTTCTCGGTTACAGGAGCTCAGCTCAATTTGCAGTGGGATCAGTTACGTCATGTCGAATATCTAACGGATGGGGGAAATAATTGGATACACACGGCTGTATTCCATGGCAAGTCTGTAGTTGTAAAAACACTCAAACCAGAATGTCAAGATGTTGCATTAGCAATTAATGAGATCGAGGGCGAACTCGAGATACATTCAAGATTAGATCATGGTAATATTGTTAAATTGATTGGTGCTGGGTTTACACCTCAGGGAGTACGATTTGTCGTCCTAGAACGATTGGATGGAGGTACATTGTCACAGCTATTAGGATATGATAATCGTATCCGTGACAGGAGGCGTCGATTCTGGGCGAAAAAGAAAATATCGTATATGGATGTATTAAAATGTGGACGGAGTATGGCAGATGCTTTGGCATACTGTCACGGAAGGGCTATTCCGAATGTCATGGTATTACATCGTGATTTAAAGCCTGACAATGTAGGATTTACACTCGACGGGACGACGAAATTGATTGACTTTGGATTAGCGAGAATAGTCGAGAATGCATCGGTATCCAATGAGGTATACAAAATGAGTGGAGAAACGGGTTCGTTGCGATATATGGCACCGGAAGTTGCTGATTGTCAACCATACAACCAAAAGGCAGATGTGTATTCGTTCGGTGTAATGCTTTGGGAGCTAGTTGCCTTCAAAAAGCCCTATGATGGAATGAACCGAGAGGAATTCTATACCCGAGTAGTTCATGGAGGAGAAAGACCACCTATAAACAAGAAGTGGCCTGAAGATTTGACAGAGTTGATCAAGAGTTGCTGGGATGCCGACATGATCAACCGTCCAAATTTTGCAGACATTGTGGAAATATTAGATAGTATGCTATCCGGCGAAAAGGATGGCAACACAAAGAAGAAAAGACATTCAAAGAATAAGTTTGTTTCAGGTTTGATCAATCGACACAGTACTTGGTTCTAGCGGAGTCGAAAGTACAATAGAGATAGAATAATGTCTAGTTTGATATAGATATAGATACTTGAAGAGTTTACACTGCCTTAGAGAGTCGAGTCTTAAGTACTCATTTAGTATATAAAATCTACTACCAGTAGGCATCACCAGAATCGTCTAAATATGCATCAAGTAACAATCCATCTAAGGCTCCATCAGCTTGAGCCTGTTGGAATTTCAAATCGAATGTTTCTTCATCATCGTCCTCGGTTATGCCGTACTTTTCCAATATCTCCTGTCGTATCCGTTCTCTCTCTTCTTCTATCTGTTCATACTTTTCTATACCAGGACCATCTTCCAACAGCGGTGAGGCTGATTGAGACATCCTCCCTATATCAACTTCAACATCGTCAAACTTGAATATCGCATCGTCTATTTCAGATCGTATGTCGGGTCTTTGTTCAGTCCTCATGTTCATTTCGATTGTAGATGACCATTCTTCGTTCTCATCATATCGTACTGGAGTGCCAACTGTTGGTAAGAATACACGAGTATATGTTTCCATCCATGCAGTTGAGAGTAGACATGCAACCTCGGCATCACCACCCATTTCCAAGGGTTCACTGCTACTGCCAAAGTCTTCTCCCAAAAATCTATCATCTACATCTTGTGTATCGCCACTAACTTCTTCACTTGTAGCATCATTAGTCTTCTCTAGTCCAAGATGATTGTGTGCAAAGCCATGTTCCTGATCAGGAAAGATCTTCACCATATAATCAACTACTCTTGGATCATTCTCTAGACATTCCTTTAGCAAATTGGCATCATCAGGCGTTGCTCCTTGTAATACGTCATTACCGGCGAATACAGCCATAATAGCAACCTTACGATCACTACCATTGTGAAATGTACGATATCCTTCATTATCCTTACCAAATAATTGTTTTGTATTGTATCGTGTTGGGTACCATGCGATGGCTGCTACCGGATCAACATGTGGTGGAGGTGGTTTACTCTGACTACTATTAATCTCTTCATAGTAGGATGTGGAAGTACAACCTGGATACCACCCCGCTGCAGCTTCCAATGCTCGTCCACCGCCATAACATGTACCCCAAACTGCGATAGATGATACAGCATATCGTTCACGCAATACAGATGCTGACGCTCGAATATCAATATCCACTCTATACTCTGGATGTTTGGCTCGCCATTCTTCATATAATGTCTGTCTCTCTACATCATCACTATCATTTACTCTCTCTTCACTCCATGGATCACCTCTAAACATATCAGGTACAATAACAACGACAGGTTGACATTCAAATGCAATCTTATCAGCCAATGTTTGTGTATTATCTGTAAATGCACCATATACATCACTTAACAATAACACGCCCTGTACTTCTGTCGATGATAACTGTGCACCTGTCGGTGTGTATACACCCCAATCACCATAATCACGTTCAACTGTGCTATATAAGTCTTTGGATTGTTCATCTGTTGGATCTTCCTGTCCTGTTTCAAAGTCATCATTATCTAACATTGTTTGTGTCAATCCACGTTTGGATTCTAATTCACGTTTTGATTGTATGGCGTATACCTCCTCTTCCATTGACTTGTACTTGTTTGTTTCTTTACTGTCTCCTTTTTCTCCTTCGTCATCATCAGTCTGCTCTGATTGACCAGTACCACCTTTTAAAAAGTTGGACATTGCCATTCGTGATCCGACAACATATGCCTGTACTAAAATATCATTACATCCCTTATATTCAATGATAGTACGTGATAATCCATCAACAACAATTGCTTTACCTTCATAATCTTTTACTATTCGTGCATCTTCTCCCCATACTTCTGGATTTGATGCTTCTGATGATGATGTCGTTCTACTAGTTTCATCATCTTTAGTTGTTGTTGATTTGGTACTACTACTACTTGACTTGGATGAGGTTGCATTGATAATATCAACATCAATTGAAAACTCATCATTAACTTCTTCATAATCAATATCCTGAGAACTTGTTCTCGTGGCTGAGGGTGAAGAGGGGGCATCTGAACTTTTGAATGATTTACCAACCTCGTCAGGATTAATGTAGTCGGTAACATCTACTATATCCCCACCTCGACTTTTGGCCTCTGCTACTCTTTTTGATTCTACCTTCTTCTTCTTCTTCTTCTTTTGTTTTGTAGTAGAAGTAGGCGTATCGCTGCTCTCCTCTTCTTCATCATCATTGAGATCTAGTAAACTATTCCTTTTTAATGTAGCATATGATTTTTCATACTTGGTATATCCATTTGTCATTCTATCATTACCTCCTCCATTACCACTACTACTATCTACTATTATAGTAGCATCTACTACACTATTATCTAATAATCTATTAATTAAATCAACTTTATTACCGGTAATCTTCTTACCCCTTAATCGTAATTGTTGTTTTAATTGATTGACAGTCATTAATTGTAATTCTTCTTTTGATTGTAGGGTGTTGGTTATATCTTCATCATCGAATAGATTGTATCCATCTATTATTGGTGGCAGTTCCTCTTCTTCTTCTTCATCGTCATCTATATCATTGTCATTTGAGGATGTTGATAATATGGTTCTTGATATGCTATTATAATGATGTTGATATCTTCTTGATGGATAATGATGTTGCTGCAATGAGTTGTAATGCACTGAGTTGTGTTGATTTCGATTCTGTATAGTAAAAGCCGATATTATTGGTATATAATATACTGAAAGCATTACTATTAGTATATTAAGGAGAAGTACTACTACCGATATATCATGCGAGAAATATGGTCTATGTCCTCTTCTATGATACATCATGATGATGGATGTCATTTTTTGATTGATGGCTGATAACTGATAGTTGATGGTTAGATCTTTTTTCACAAAGAATTTTGGGTATCTTGCTTGGCGACCGCTGAGTTTATATCTTTAACACACAGCCCTTTATATATTCGGCACGGTAGTTGCATAGATATCAATTAGCTCCTCTAGAGGGTAACAAGTAACAATATCGAGACCTGGCGACCATTCAAAGTAGAAACATTAGAAACCAAGAGTTCAGGATGGAGGGGTTAGGAGATTATCCGAGTAGAAGAATGATAAAGGATAAAGTAGTAGGCGATAGCGGGGACAGTTCATTGTCAAACAAGCACATTAGATTCGACGATAAATCAGTTACAAATAATGATATACTTCCATCAAATAAAAAGAAGAAGAACAAGAAGAGGAAGCGGAATCATACCCCATCAGCTGATACTGCTACTACAACTAATGACAAGGAAACATCATCATGCAACAAAAATCTATTCAATGGGCTAATACTTGCAATATCTACACTGGAATCTAAGCAAACCAACACTACATCATCTTCTGCTACAACTATTAATACTTCATCAATAATGAATAACAAAACACTGAAACAAACACTAAAATCACATGGTGCAACCATATCACCACAGGTACATAAAAAGGTACACTACCTAATAGCCACCGACAGTGCTATACAGAATTTAACACAACGTGTTAGACAGGCATATAAACGAAATGTTGATATAGTTAATGTTAATTGGATAGATGAATGCATCAAGAATACAACAAAGAAATGTAGTAGAGTGGATGTTGAAGCATATATATGCAATGAGTTAGTGAAGACTTTGATTGACGAAAAGGAAAGAGAGAAGGAGAAACAAAAGACGTCTGATGGAGGAGATGATGGAAACACAAGCGACATACCAGCTGAAGATACTAATGGTTGGTCAACACCGATAGAACTCGATTGTTGCTGTGTATGTCATGAGAATGGAGATGACAACTGTCCGTGGTGTACGGGACCTGAGAATACTTGCAATTTGACATTGGCTAGATTGGCAAGGAAACAACAATGTACAAAAGCAAGTTAAACTTTACAGCATCAAGAGGAATCCGATCCATAGTCAGCAAGTAAACCACCTAAAGCACCGCCACCACTATCCGAATCACTGTCACTTTTTGATGGTTCTGGTTTCTTTGCAGCAGCAGTATCTGTCTTTACTCGTTTTGATTCAGGTGCAGCAACATCAGCAGTCTTTTTCTTCTTTCTCTTAACCTTGAATATCGGCATATTACTCTTCTTCTGTTTACCCTCCTTTGCTGCATTTTGCAACTCCAACTGTCTCGCCATTAATGCCTCTGATTCCTCTCTCCGTTGTTTCTCTGCCAACAACTCATCTTCTTCATCAAGTCTACGAATCACAGGACCGTCGCTGCCCATAGCAGATGCTGCTCCAAACTTTATACTACTAACAAGATCCTCTTCTTCTTTTGTAATACCATGTTCATTCAGATCAACTTCATCTTCTGGTGTCTTTCCCATAGCTGCCTCACGTGCCTTCAGTACAGCCTCGGCAGCATCCATCTTCCTCCCACCCTTCATTAAACTAACATGACGTTTATTCATTGCCTGTATCTCCTCTAATGCATCCATCTCTGCCATTTCACGTTGACTTTCGGCTACACGATTTTCCAATGCCTTCATTGAATCTAACTTTTCATCCTCTTCTAATTGTTTCTCATGTTCTGCATTTGTTTTGTTTTCATCGTGCCATACTTCATAGTTTCGAGTTCCGCCGCTTTCCATTTCATAATCTGCATTCTTTGGATCCGTTACTGAAGATTAAAAGAGTATGGTATAATAGTCAGTACAACAGGAAATTTATACATGTTACAACATACGAATGCATAGATTAATATGTACTTACAGAAGGTTATCGGACGTGCACAATCACTACATTTAATATAAAATCTAAATCGTTGTATACCCAAATACTTTTTATAAATTTTGTGCATATGATGTGTTAGTAAAATTAGAAATTAAAATAGCAAACATAGTATATATTGCAACACACACATACCTTTCCATTTATACCCTTCACTGGCTCCTTCTTACTATTAAACTTTCGTCCTCTATACAGAAATGTTGAACATGTTTGACATTGTATAGAGAATGGAAGCATCATACGCACTGGTATTAAATCATCCTATATAATTTGTGCATATGATGTGTTAGTAAAATTTGAAATTAAAATAGCAAACATAGTATATATTGCAACACACACATACCTTTGGCTTTTTACCCCGTGGTACGAGCTTTGGATCGAAATCAGCGGGGATATACTTGTTTAGTACCTTACGCTCACCCATGGTTCGATATGATTATACTATTGAAAACACGAAGAGAGAGACCAAGTTTTTGCAATTATTTTTGGGGTTAAGTTTGATGTACTTTTATCTTTTATCGTAGGTTTGTTCGATATTATCGCCCGATGATGAAAATAATACTAATGAATTCCACTGGTTAATAAAGAGATAATTGAGTTTACTAGTACGCACGGGCGGGCCCTTTCATCTTCTTGCTTTCAACAACACAAATGAATTGTAAGTTTGTATTTGTGCAGAAAGGTAAGATCCTAGCTATCCTAAAAGTTGGTACAGGATAAGCCTCATCTCAAGGAGTGAAGTATCTAAGAGTCTTGCTTTGAACCTATAAAGGCCTTTGAATGCTGATCACATCTTGTGTGGGTGGCCTTAGACTTATAAAGGTTATATCAATTATCATAAATCATCTAAGCTAAGATAAAATAACCAATTTCAATTACATACAATTAAGAATACCTTATGAAGTCGTCAACTATTATAACCCTCTCCCGATTAGTATTTATTACTCATTCGATTACCTCTTTAGTCTCTGGCTGTAATGAAGACACTTGTATACTCGAAGAGTTTGAGAGGCCGTGTTCTTGGGGAGAAGGTGCTGTGATTCCTGTTCCTGTTGCCAATTGCGAAAGTTCTTACGCATGTTTAACTTACGGAACTGACTTTTGTTGTACTGACTGTAACCTCGACACCTCTGCAACAAAACATCTCCGTGGCAACATGCTTAGTGATACACCACACAACGAAAAAGAAGATGCAATGGAAGTCACCAGTTTAGTCTCTGGCTGCACTGTAGATACTTGTATACCAGAAGGGTTTGAGGTGCCGTGTTCTTCAGGAGAATCGCCATATCTTTATGATAATTTAACAGGTCTTGATTGCGAAAGTCCTTATGTATGTTTTGCTTCTGGTACATACTGGTGCTGTACTAACAGCGGTGAATGTAGTTCCAACACCGATAATACGTTTACAAATCACCTTCATGGTAAAATGGTTAGTGATGTACCAAGCACTGAAGAAGCAGATCCAGTAATGAAGGTCGAGTAAAATAAATCCTCTATTTTCGAGAGTCAGATAACATTTGAGTAGCCGTCTTTTGTAATGTTTGTAGTACCACCAACTCTGAATAACGAACATCTTTTGCCATATCTGCTCTAAGTTGTCTATGTTCTTTTGCTACTTGATCATTCATACCTGACGCATCATTTTGTTTAGCAAGCCATGTATCGGCAGCTTTCCCATCACTGACAAGGGTTTGTATTCTATCATTGATTCCTTCATTAATGAGTTCTAATGCTGGTGTATCCCAATCTATATCTTTGTCTAATGATGCCGCTACCATTGCCATTTGAGAAGCTTCTATTGGAGATGCATCACTCTTCTTATGATTATTGCGCAATTGAGATATAGCTGATGCTGCTGCACGAAAGGCAGGAAGAATAGACTCAATTGCAGTACGATGATGGTGATCATTAGAGGTATCTGATGATGATACATGTACCTTTGTACCCACAACAACACATGGTCGACGCAGCGGGAAGGGATATTCAGAGGGCTCTGATGCTGGGACAAACAAACTAACAACTTCCAATCGATTCAGTTGGTCCAGTCTATCGTCACTTTGATCTTCATCCTCTATCGCCTCGGTATCGCAGTCTTGTTCTTTCTGTCTAGCTTTGATCTCATTTGCTGCATTGGCGGCCGCAAGAACAGCCTTTACCAGTGGACCATAATTCGTCTCAAGGAGTAAATCAACCTTGTCCTCATCTATATTGTTGGGTGTAGGAAGAGAATCGGGTGATAGATCTAGCACCGAGGGAAACAGTGGTATAACAGCACACTCCCACCGTTGCTTCTTGAGCCTCGGCACAAAACCATAAGATGATGCTATATCCCAAGCTGGTCTCCAACCATAGCATTTTAATAGCTCCTCTCCCTTCTTGACATCACGAAGAGTTGTAACTACAATCTCTCCATTACCCTCTTCTATCAATTCGTCATCACCTTCCCCTACACACCATTGCCACTTGACATTAGGATTTTCTGAATCATGATTTAGCATATCTACCAATGGAACTAACATGCGTCCTTTCCCATCAACATCTCGTCCTGCCGTATCACCAAATGATCGAGAGAGTACTGCAGTAAAGGCCGAGAAGATTGAGTTGAGTATATCTGTTTGTGTTAAGCTCGAATGCTCTGATAGAAAAGCAGCTGACCATTCGCGTATGACCAAACCGATGCCAGCACGAACTTCCCTTGCTTTAGTTTGACCCATAGTACCCTGTAGAAGAGTCTGTATCTCATCATCATTCCAGTATAAATAATGAGTAGGAAAAGGGTGCTTGTTGTCGTTGTTGTGTTGTGGTAAGAGAGGCATTGCATCGAGGAATAGACCCAACCTTCTA
>Ga0075439_15768_pt1 | contig 31917 bp, 23 predicted proteins | sample MintriSingleCell_FD_74264 | JGI IMG/M metagenome (GOLD analysis project Ga0075439, IMG submission 74264) | Marine eukaryotic communities from Monterey Bay, USA to study complex ecological interactions - Minidiscus trioculatus JGI Plate_4_G5... | ecosystem: Environmental > Aquatic > Marine >... | reverse complement strand
TCTACGGAATACCTCAATCCCAGCGCTACATGATGTAGGAATATCACCGAAATTGAAATATATCCTTCTTACATTTGTGCACTGACCAATGTAATATCCTAACCATGCCAATTCCTCTCCGTCATTTACAATATAAACATCATTATCTTGTTTATACCGTAATAAATGCCGAATATAAAAAGAACAAAGCCTTTTATCATTATCATCATTATCCTTGAGCTTGTTTAGAATTGTTTGGTTTATCTTATTGTATGTTATATCCTCAACTTTTATAGTATCAGCCAATGCGGCATAATCGGTAGAAGACATGATTTCCTATTGTACATAGAAATAATATATTAATAAGGGTACAGATAAGACCAAAGATACATTGCAATACCGATATGCTAGCCATATAGTATATTCATATTTATAAACATCAAAAGAGGTGACATATCTTGTGTCTCTTTTTTTTGATTCATGCGAGAGCCCTATCGTTACGTCATACATGCCCCGAAACCAATAGAAAATATGCATTCTCACCTGCCCTTTGGTTGATTAAAAGAAGTACTCTGCCTGTCCAATATATCTATCTCAAACACATAAACTCAATCAACTTTAAACTCTATCAGGGGGTTCGTCTAATAAATTATCTTAGTCTTATGTATCGACCTCATTAGTGGGAATTAGAAAGCGGCAATGTTGTGCGGTGGTGATGGTGATACCTATATAGAGTAGGTATAGAATTGATAAATAGGTTGTGTCGGTATTAGTTGGACGACGAGTGGTGTTAATAATTAGATCAATTTGCAATAGGTACATATAAAAGATTTTGCAGGATTTTGCACACATCTTGTGAGCATTTTTATTAGTCGGTGCATCATAATGGATGAAAGTAATAAACGCCAGAGGACTACTTCCTCTAACAATGAACTTCATATTAATAATATACCCGATGGTTTAGCAGTTGGTATATCAAGTTATTTAGCCAAGCCGTCGGTAGCGTTATTTGCAATAGCAATGAGCCCCAATAATTCTCAAGAGCAAACAGAAATTAGTAAAGCAATCATATCTGCTACCAACTGGAACATATTAGATTTTAGTGATATTGAGAAGAGTTTGGCAGCTAAATTATCGGATGATGATATTGCTAAGATATTGAGGTACTTTAATGTGCACTCGAAACTCACTGTACTAAAACTTGCTGGATGTGTCAACATTACGGGCAGCGGATTAAATATGTTACGTTCTTCATTTGCAATACAACAGATTGATTTGAGTTTAGTAGGGAAGCATGAAGCACCTTTGATTGAACCAGAACCATTACTGTCACAAGATGCAATGTTGCCTATACTTGACGGTATCATAAGTTTAGGGGGAGGAAGTAGTCTAAAGCAATTGGAATTCCCTAAGAAGTGGAGAGAGACACAGCAAGCACACAGTTGGATCAATTCTTAGTAAGGTATGGTAACTATTTGACAAATAAAAGGTATTGCTGTTCAAGCTGTAACAGAGTTCTTGTTGAGGAAGAGGGTGACGATGAGTGGCTATGTCGTGGCAGGTCGGCTATCTGGTATGGAACACAAAACTTTACATGCTCTAGCTGTCTCGTTCATTTTTTGCGAGGATTGCAGAGATGAAGATAGTAATACAGTCTCCAATTGGTGCAAGAAATGTGAAAAAGAATACTGTAAGAATTGTGCTGCAATGACTCGATGTGATATCTGTACAGCTAATGCCTGCAAGGAATGTTATGTAACAAGAAAATGTGAAGGGGAATGTTTTATGTGATGGTTGCTATGAGAGGAATAAGTGTTCATTTTGTGATCAAAGAAAGTGCGGTTCGTGTTTAGTTCCTTACGAATGCGATTTGGTTGGTTGCAACAAAGTAATCTGTAGAGACTGTATGAATAGTAACGGTGAGGGGGGCAGGTGTGATGCATGCAATAAAGTCTTCTGCTCTGCAGAGTGTCAATATTTGGAATGTAGCAAAGATGCAGCGAAGGCATGCTCTACTTGTTCAGTAGCTGCTGCATCTTCTTTCCGTAGTAAGTTACAAGAGTGCAAGAAAGAAAACGAGGAGTTATGCCAAGGGATGGATGATTTATACAAGAAGTATATAAACGTCTAAGAAGGCAATGGGGACAATTAGAGTAATTACAGATAATAATAGTCTATATAGGATAACTAAGGAGTGAGAAGACAGAAGGACCCTTCTTTTACCATGCCAAAGTGTGTATATCCGACGAAGATATGCCTCCGCCACCGCCTTGATTGAACTGTATCTCGGTAGGAGTACTTCGATTACTTTTGTCTCCTACTCCGAGTTGATCTCTATCATTCAAACCTGTGCCATACAATCTACCATCGGAAGTTTCAAAGAATACTGATCTCGAAGATGGGCCTGATCTAACCCTTTCGATTCTACTGTTTCCAATGTTTTCTCTATTGACATTTGTTCCACCAGAGCTTTTGTCAGAAGTAGATCCATTGCCTAGTTGTCCTACATCATTTCTGCCACATGATATTGCAGCAGTACCCACTTTAAGTATTATATAAGATGATTCAGAACCGGCAGCAAATGATGAGTACTCTTGATACTCATCAATCTTGATCGGTCTACTTGCATCTCCTCCTGTACGGCACAGCTGATGATAGTTGTTCCTTCCCATGGCATAAAAGCCATTGCTTGTTCCAATTAATGAATGGTAACTACCTGCTGATACAAACTCTACATCGTTTAATCCATTTCCATTATCTGGAGTATTCTTCGAGGAGGTAACCCCAAGACCTAACTGCCCAAATTCGTTATTACCGCTGTACATTATGATGGGATGAGAGGTATATGTGAGAAAGGTGTACAGGAATGAGCAGTATACAAGTCATAAAACCCACAACTTACCAGCCATATAGTTTGTTCTTATCACTAACAATCAAAGTAAATTCAATACCTACTGCAGCACTGATTGCCTTCTCGTTATTGGGCATATTGATTTGTGTCGGGAACTCTCGATTCCCTTCATCTCCAAGGCATAATTGCCCACGATTGTTATATCCAGAGGCGTATATGTTCCCATCAATGTCTATGAATACAGAATGTAATTCTCCTGACCCATTTGATGATTCTACTCCGGCATATACCTTAAACATTTGTGGTGCATTGAACGCTTCGCCATCTAAGTTGACAAACGTCGGTATTCTTTGGAGCTCGTTAACTCCATTCTGCAAGTCAACTCTACTAATACCAAAGTGCCCTCTATATCCCGAAACAAGGTTGTCAATCTGGCCTGCAACTGCCGGAGATCGATCATTCAAGATGACTAGAGTATATTCTGAACCGGCAGAGGCATCATAGACACGCTCATCAATGTCGGTTGGCTGTTCTACATCAGTATTTCCGTCATAACCAATTGAAGATCTTGCACCCCAGAACCACAAGTCACTTGAATCCATAACACACACATTGTTCCCGGTCAATGGAAAGTTGTCCAAACAAGTGAATCCGCTGCAACATTCATCGTCTCCATTGCCTCCACAAGAATCTAATTCTAAACCACATACTGTTCTTGTTGGTAGAGATGATAATGTTGGTTGTGTTGATATACTTGGAGAATCAGTTGGCATAGCTGGTTTGTTGGCTGTGATGATACAGTTGGTTGTGTTGATGGTAGAGCCGTGGGTGATGTACTAGGGAAGTCCGAAGGTGATGCTGATGGAGATGCCGATGGCCTTGGTGTTCCGTCGTTTAGAGTTGGAGATAGTGTACTGTGGACAAGTATTAAAAATGTCAGTACATAGTAGTGGAACATGATGTACATTGGGCAATGACTATAGACTTACGGCTCCTCTGTTGGATTAAGAGTTGGTAACAAAGTACTGTGTAGAAGAGTAAGGAGGAGAGATTGTGTTAGATAATATAAGTCGAGTATTGAGGCTATGATGTTATGGTTATGGTGCAATAAAACTTACGGAAAGTCAGTCTCATCATCGTCAAAGAAGGTAGGAAACTGAGTCGGTAGGTCCGTAAACTCAGTCGTTGGAAAGTCCCTGTGAAGGAGGATAAATGGATTAGACAGTGAAAGAAATATTTTGAACATATCTTATGCACACTTTTTTTTCGCAAATATAACTTACGAATCGAATGTAGGCGAGATAGTAGGCAACAACGTGGGTAGCTCTATATAAGTAGGCGTAGCAGTCGGAGTATCTGTTATAATAGTAGGCATTTGAGTTGGTTCAGAGGAAGGACTATAGATAGTATATAGAGTCGATAGTGTTAATAGAAATGAGAGAAACGGTATCCTTTACAAAAGATAACGGTTATTGACTCACCTCAAGGTTGGTAGATCAGTCTCCGGTCGTACACATTCATTCCCTAAACATATCAATCCCGAACAACAGTCTTCTATGTCTTCACAGATGTCGAACTCCTCACGACAAATGAACTCAGTCTGTATGAGATTTGATTGAGAGAAAAAAAGTGGACATAAGATGTGAGCATTTTTTGTTCAGAAATCTATCTTTGTCCCTTATTGTTTAAAGCCCTTCACATGACCGACAAGCACTCACCGGTTCCATTGTAGGAATCCTTGTTGGATAATCCGTCGGCTCTTCTGTACTCTCAGCTAAAGAAGAGAAGAGGATACGAAGGATGAGATATCAACATTCGCAAAACACAAAAATGACACATGATATGCACAAATACAACTTACTCGGCAATTCCGTGGGTTCAATCGTCGGTTGATAAGTCGTCGGCGAGTCAGTTGGTGGCGGAGTCTTTTTCTGAGTTGGTCTAGGTGTCGGTACCCCAACAAGCTTTCCCTCGGCAGTAAAACAACCACCATTCAATGGAGTTACCTTGGGGTTTAGCATGTCATCATTCGCTGAACAATCGTATACTTGTTTGAATTCTTCACATGTTAATGTTGGTGTGCCATACTAAAGATAGAACGGGGATGAGGTAATGAGTATTGAGGCATACATGAAATAGCAGACAAGTAAGGACAAGATAGCACTGACTTACTTCGACAACTCCATACCGATTAGCAGAACAAGCAGCCACATTGTCAACATTCTCCACATCCAACTGTGCCCATGATTCGTCTGCCTCAAAATCTGTATACTTATTTAATCCCTCTGTATAATCCTTATCTTTTAATATGTAGGGCCGTAGTGGATATGCCAATCTTCTATTGTTTGCTATGTTGTTTGTGTTGGTGCCAGGGATTGAGATGTGTTCATCTCCCTCCTCAACTCGGTGCTCTTCTAACAGCCCCTCGTCCTCTTCTTCTTCCCCCCCATTGGCCAAACTACGTCGATTAAAGAAGTTGTTCTCTTCACGTCGTCGTCGTCCAGTACCACAACGTTGGACATTACAACCTAACTTACTACACCACTGTCCGCTATCCTTATTAATGGAATATTGTGTACAACATAATGCACGTTGAATTGGAGTGCATTCATCTGCTCCTGCATTGGTTTGTAACGACCTACCTTGAGTATGCAATTGTAACTCTGCGCCGTCTTGGTATATCTTTTCAATTGTACTATCAACATTAAACAATACCTCTTCTTCCTCTTCTCCTATATCTTGCTGTTGTGGAGTAGTAGTATCATCTATATTCTTCTCAACATATGTGACATGCAACCTCAAAGTATTTGATTTAATAACCTCCCGTTGTAACTTTCTATTAAACACATTCTTCTTTCTTCTACTATCATTATCATTACCAACTATCTGTATACCACTACGATCAAATCCTCTTTCATCAACTTGTACACAAACAACATCAAACTTTCGATTATTACCAATATTATCAACTAAATAACTTAATGCATATTCCTCAAACTGTTCTATAGTTGTGCAATTGACAGGAGTACTATCTTGTAATAATGATAAGTATACTTGTCCATTTATAAGTTGTTCTGTGGGGGAGGTGTATGGTGGTATATAAGTATGTACTATAGATTCTCTATTAGATTGTCGATCTATACATGTACGATAGGGTGTGGTTTGTTGTAAACATCCTATACCTGTATTTTTCATTGTTAAGAATTGATCTCTTGTTTCTACTTGATTCATATTATTAGTTTGAAGGAGTAGTTGCTGCTTCTTCTTTTTCATACCCTTTTTCTTATTCATAAATCGTCCATTTGTCTTCTTAGTCTTCTTTTTCATACTATTGAGACGCCCATCATTATTGCTGTTGAAGATGTTGTTCAATCCTTTCTTCTTCTTACCCTTCATCTTTTGTTTGGTACGACCACCGCCGCTATTGTTTGTGTTATAGATACTCTGGTCATTAGTAGTTAGGCTGAGCTTCTTCTTCTTTTGTTTCTTCTTCTTTTTCTTAGCTCTTGCAATAGTAACTATATTGCGATGTAATGACGACTGGCCTTTTAGTATCCTCCTCTCCACCGTATGAAGGGTATCGATATCATTCTCTACATGAGAAGTACCCCGTCTTATATGATGCTGAGCATTAGCAACACTAATCAATCGTATGACCGAGTAGCATAATATAAAACCGATTTGTATCTTTTGTATTCGTATCATTTTGGAAGTATAGAGAGTATATGAATTGCAAAACTACTAGACGATGGTATCAACCTCCTTCTCTATTGCAACCACAATCCCTTTGCAAATCATAGGGAGGGATAGATGGCCGCACCGATAATTATCATTATCACAGCCGCTACTATGAGAATAGTGACATTGAGCCCGCTTTCTAATTCCCACTAATGATGAGGTCGTTACATAGACTGAGATAGTTTAGACGAACCCTCCTGATAGAGTTGTCTATTACCTCCTTTGTGGATGGCATAATTAATTTGAGATAGCGATGAGGTAGACTGCGGAGTACTTCTTTTAATCAATCAAGCAGGTGAGAATGCATATTTATTTACTTTATTTGGGGTGTGTGCGGAGGCTTTTAATATTGAATGTAAAAAAAGACGCATAAGATTTTGTCACCTTTTTGCAATTTATGTCTATGGTACACCAAGTTATTGTGTTATAATTGGCTGGCATTTGGTATATTGCAATCGATACGATATACTCATGATCTCTTACTTTTCTATGCGTATTATCTCTTACTTTTCTATGCGTTGATAGGAAATCATGGCAAAGAACTACGCCGCGTTGGCTGATACAATAAAAATTGAGGATATTACATCCAATGAACTGAATAGAGAAATTCTACACAAGCTCAAGAATAATGATGAAACATTTGACAAGATGAACATATGCTGCCAGCTTGAAAATATGGATGCGAATAGTTATGATTATTTAGTCGAGAAGGGTGAAGATATTGGTTGGTTGGGATATTACATTGGTCAAAATACAAAGTTGTCTAAGGTAACTTTCATCAAAATTGATACCGAGTCGATCTGTAAAGAGATGAGTTGCAATATGTCAATTAAAAAGATACATTTCAGCCAATGCGTATTAAATGGAAGGGTGTTGGCTCCATTCTTCAAAAACAACCACAATCTGATTGAAATTCGTATAGAAGTGTGTATATTTGGGGCCGGGGGTCTACGCCAGCTCTCATTGGCCATTCGGGATTGCAATACATCTGTAAAGGATATTAGTATCAGGAATTGTATTGAAATGGAGAATGGCCGGGTATCAGACATTATCGCAGCATTGAGTATGCATCCACAACTTGAAGCGCTTAGATTGACGGATGTTGGGATTGGGATAAATGAATGTACGGCATTAGCAACTCTAATACGGTGTACTACTACTCAATTGAAAATACTCAATCTTGGTAGAAACAATATTGATGATGAGGGTTTAGATTTAGTCGATGCTTTGGCCAATGGCAACAATATACAAGAGCTATGCCTTCCTTATAATCGATCAATTACAATTAGAGGTTGGAAGAGGGTAGCAAGTCTATTAGAAATGCACGATTCTAAGTTACAGAAGCTTTTTCTGAATGGAAACAACATGAAAGATGAAGAGGCACTAGTATTTGCAAATGCTCTGGCCAACAATTCTACCCTTCGGCGTTTAGATCTAGATTGCCATGGGAGTATCACTGATGAGGGATGGGCGCCCTTCAGGAAACTGCTTTGTGATGGTTCTAGCGTGAATAAAACTTATCTCTCCAATCATACACTTGAACAATTGAATTTTAGATGTGTTTGGTTGGATTTGAATGGGAACAATCATGCCAAACAGAGCGTTGCCATGAGAAAGATCCTTTATCATCATTCCCATTTCAATGTGCGGTCCTTCTTTGAATGGGAGATCAAAGTCTTGCCGATTATGATCAGGTGGTTTGAAAAGGCTGCTCTTCGTGAAATTTCATCTGATGAGAAGATCAAGAAGATGAGGCTCGATTGCATGTATGACTTCATTAGAGAGTTCCCGATGTTATATATTGAGCCTATGACAAGGAAAGAGTTTGCAAAGTATGCCGATATGGAAGAGAAGTTGCAAGGCGATGAATTAGAAGAGATTGGCAGCGTAAGGCTCGTGCTTTGAGAAGACTTTGAGTTTAGCAGGCGGCACTGTATCATACCTAACATAGTATATCTTTTTATCAAACAAGCACTATTTATAATAGCTTGCCTTACAATCTCATTACTTCTATCAAGCTATTCACTTCTTAAACATAACCCCGACATAAAAACTTTCTTTTCTATTTCTACACTTCCAACCAGACCTTATCTAATGCCAACACCATTTCTTCTTATTTCAATCGCTCTACTTCTCTTTAGTTACCCTATATAGACTATTATCTGCAATTATATATCTAATTGTCCCCATCGCCTTCGACGTTCATATACTTCTTGTATAAATCATCCATCCCTTGGCACAACTCCTCGTTCTCTTTCTTGCTCTCTTGTAACTTACGGCGGAAGTCTGATGCAGAAGCTTTTAGACAAGTAAAGCAAGTATTCGTCTCATCTTCACCACATGCCAAGTAACGACACTCTGTAGAGCAAAATTCTTTTCTACATGCCTCAGCATAACACATGCCCCCCTCACCCTTGCTCACTACACAGTCGGAACAGATTACTTTATCACAACCATCCAAACAACATCGAAAATGGCTAACACAGTCCTCACATTTCAAATTGTTGCAAATGTGGCATGTATTCTTCTCAGAACAAGCATCACATAAAACCTCTCCACATCCTTCTTCACATGTCTTCATTTCCATACAATCATTGCAAAAGAAATGTTCATCTTCACATGAATCACACCTATTCATTGTGACACAGTCCTGACAGTATTCCTTTTCACATACTTTACACCAATGTGCGTATGATTCACCGTGTTCATCCTCGCAATTCTCATGATAACAAAAATGATTGAGACATCCATAGCATGTATAGTTCTGAGATGCATAAAAGTAAGTTGATCTTTGTAGACCTATCCACTGATTTCTCCCTGTATCGACACAAGCTCTATCGCATTTTGAACAACAGTACCTTTGACTTGCCAAATAGTTATTGTATCTTGCCAGAAAACGATCTATCTGTATACTTTCACTTTCTACTTCTGTATTCCTCCACTTCTTGGGAAGTTCTAATTGCTTTAGACTACTCCATACTTAACTACATCTTGTGACAGTAATGGTTCTGGTTCAATCAAAGGTGATTCATGCTTCCCTACTAAGCTCATATCAATCTGTTGTATTGCAAATGAAGAACGTAATATATTAATCCGCTACCCGTAATGTTGACACATCCAGCAAGTTTTAGTACCGTGAGTTTCGAGTGCACATCGAAGTACCTCAATATCTTAGCAATATCATTATCTGATAATTTAGCTGCTAAACTCTTCTCGACATCACTAAAATCCAATACTTTCCAATTGGTTGAGGATATAATTGCTCTACTAGTTTCTATTTGTTGAGAATTATTGGGGCCGCGTATTGCAATTGCAAATAAAGCTACCGACGGCTTGGCTAGATAACTTGATATGCCTACCAATAGACCATCTGGAAGATCTGTAATAGCAATATGTAGCTCATTGTTATTAGATGTAGTAGTTCTCTGGCGTTTGTTGCTTTCATCCATTATTGAGACCAACTTTGAACTTTGCAAGTAAAAAAAATGCTCACAAGATGTGTCCTTTTTTTATTTGCAAATCAAGCCGCCGCCACGAAATAACCCGACCAACACTATCGATACAACCTATTTATCTATTCTATACCTGCTGGTGTATTATCTTATCACCACAACACAAACCACCACTTCTCCTCGCTCATGAATATTCCAATGAGGTCGATACATAGACTGAGATAAATTATTAGACGAACCTCCCTGATAGAGTTTAATAGTAAAAATCCATGGTAGCCAAGCTCTCCGCTCCGCTTTGCATACAACGCGCCACATACACTCCAATATCATATATTTAGTGTTATTAGCATCTATAGGTTATATACAACACCCTACGTACGTTCATATTTTTATTGCAACAAACACAAAATACAACAAATTTCAATTAGAAAAGATTAATTAGATAGGTGCTTGCTTGGAGTTTCTTCCTAATTACCATGGCATTCTCAGCAACCAACCTACTCCTACAAAATGCTACTCGTCAAGCACGTGTATTATTAGTAGGGAGTGGTCGAATGGGTAACATTCGTGCCAAGGCACTCTATTCTTCACCAAAGTATGACTTTGTTGGTGTGGTCGATTCGAATGTTAATGAGGCTGCCAAGCTTGGCGGTATGTATCGTGTAAGTATTGAGTATATACTATTATGTGTATATCTTATTGTTGTTTATATCTTATACTTTTTGCCATATTATATGTCGATTGTCTCATCTCTTGCAATACTGCAAACTATACTAATTCTATGCATCATCAGACGTCACATTATCAATCACTAAACGAAGCAATCACCACCCAATCAAAAACAAAACTAGACGGTATAATAATCTCAACACCAACACCAACACATTCATCACTAATTACACATGCAGCACAATCAGGTCTATCAATATTTACAGAAAAACCAATTGATGAAACTGCAACAAAAGTACGTCAATTGTATAAAGTTACAAATCAATATGATGTTAAATTATGTTGTGGTTTCCAAAGAAGATTTGATCCTAGCTATTTGGAATTATACAATCAAATTAATAACCCATCTACTACAGATGAAGGCAGGAATGAAGAAGGTGGTATCGGCACGCCATTAACAGCATCTATATTCTTTGGTGATCATCCAATTCCCACACGTACATTTCTATTACAAGGTGGTGGTAATATCATTAGTGATTGTTCAGCACATGATGTTGATTATATTCGATGGACATTGAAGGATGAAGTTGTTAGTGTTTATGCTACCGGGACTAGTTCCGATGATGAATTGAAAGAGAATGGTGTTATTGATAATGCTACGATGATTATGAAGTTTAGTAAAGGTACGTTAGAGTTGTGTTTGTTGATGTATGTTTATGTGATATGTCCCTTTGCAATACATCACATCTCACATTCATTCAAATACCATCATTGAATACCTACGACCAGGAACCGTCGTAACACTAACACTAAGTAGAGGAGCAACCTATGGATATGATCAACGTATCGAAATATTCGGTACCAAAGGCTTGGCATCTTTATCTAATCCACATTCAACTACTACACAATTATCAAATTTAAATGGTATACATTTATCAAAATTACAATATTCATTTCCACAAAGATTTGAATTGGCATTTAGTAATGAATTGGATACATTTGCTGATGTATTGTTATCGGCAGATGATGAAGTAGTAGAATGGCCAGTGAAGGAAGAGGATTGTATAGCTGTTCAGAGGATATGTGATGCTGCCTTAGTTAGTTGTGAAAGTGGTGAGGTTGTTCGGTTATGAGTAGAGAAGGAGGAAGGATGATAAGAACGATAGTACCAAAGGATGATGACGTCAAGTAAGATTCAGGGAGGGAAACAGGGAGGAGGAGGACGAACATCATCAACTCTATACACAAAGAAGGATGAGATGGAGTAATCAACAAGCGAGTAGTATACATATATTTGCAAAAGTAGATTGGTTATATAAGTAGCTTTACGGGTATTCATACATTAAAGGGTATTCATTATCAACTTCGGGCAATACAATAGCATTAGACACCCTTCAGACAAGCGGCAGGGATGTTCGAATCTTTAGACTTTTAGAAGCCTATCTCCTATATAGGTCTCCGAGTGGGAGATACGGTCGGAGATTCGGTTCTTCAAACCCGTACCAAGAATTAGAAACATCAAAATCGGTTATATAATATATCACAATTAGAGGGAAGATACTCACGGGGACAAGGTGGGGCTCACTGTGGGAAATATTGTTCTATAAAGAACATAACAATGTACATCAGGCACAACAACGAATCACTATTCATCATTCGAAAACGTGTCACTTACGGAGAAGTCGTAGGAAACATTGTAGGGTCCACCGTTCTTCAGAAAACAAAAGATTGGTATTAGTTTATTGACAAACGAATGACAATCATTGAGGTAATACACTTACGGATACTCTGTCGGGGTTTCTGTTGGGTACCAAGTAGGACTATCATACACGATGTGAGAGGCAATGTTATACATTATATACACATATATATACATACACACACTTCCTTACCGATGAGTTGGTAGTATCCCACAAACTTTTGTATCGAAGCCAGTAGTCCTACGTCCGAGGCAATCCAGGCCTGAGCAACAATCTGAATCATCGCTGCAGGGGTAGCCCGTTACTCCACAACATCTTCGGGTACTTAGACTACAAACAGTAAAATCTGAACAGCAGTTAGAAGCAGAAACAGCACACCTTTCACCTACATCACGGCAGTCAGTCGGTGTATATGTAGGAGAGTGGCTTGGCATCTCGGTGGGCAATTCAGCTATGATTTGAGACATATTGGGGTATGAGGATATTGTGTAGTGACATATCCTTGGTATGATGATTATGCAGGTGTACACTTACTGGGTTCATAAGTTGGCTGAATCGTTGGCCTCTCAGTTTTTGGAGACTTTGTTGGGATATTCGTTGGTCTGGAGTTTATATGAAGCAAGTACATTCATTATTAGAGAGGATACAATGTGGTTCACATCAGTACATTCAGAGTAAACTTACGATACTGTGGGTGAATCAGTTTTGTTATAGGGCAGCTGGACAAGCCTGCAATCTTTCCACCCTTTGTTGTACATCCACCATTTGATACTGTTAGTTCTGGAAGAATATCATCGTTTTGTTTGCAGTCTTTAGCAACAAATTCTTGGCAGTCTAATGTCGGTGTACCAAACTATGCGCGGTGATCACAAACAAAATGATAAGGAATACCATGAATGGTTTGAAATGGGAATGATACAAAAGCATCACAACTTACCGTCATGATACTATATCTATTGGCACTACATACTGCTACATCATCGATATCCCTCACATCCAATTCAGCTAACGTCATCATGGGATCAAACTTAGTTCGTTGCTTAAGTGATTCGTTGTCAAGACAACAATAATCTTTGCCTTTGGTTGCAAATGGCGCCACAATAGGCTCTTGGCCTTTCAATATTCGTTTTTGTACAAAGAAGTTTGCCCGTCTAGGTTGTCTCCCTCTCCCACACCGACGGCTGTCGCATCCTATTGATGTGCAGAAGGCTCCAGCATTCGAGTTTATGGCACTCTGTGAACAACACTGTGCCCGATTGAGTGGTGTGCACGAACTTTGCAACAGCCTTTCTTGTACCTGATGATTCGTGAATTCAAGATGTCGATTTATTGGCCCCATCTTTTGGATGTAAGTCACTAGAAAAAGTAATGTGTTTGACTCAACATCCTCGTCTTCCTCCTCCTCCTCATTCTTCTTATTATTATTACCCCTATTGAATACATTCTTGGTGTTACTGTTTCTGCCGCTGCTTGTCTGATATGAATCGTCCAACACTTGAACACACACGGGCTCAAACAATCGTCCTCCAATATTATCAGCTAAGTAACTGAGTGTGTACTCCTCCATTTGTTGAACGGTATTCGGTACTATTGGGGTACTATCTTGCAATAGCGAAAGGTACATTTCACCACTGATTAGTTTCTCGTTACGTCTTGTAAAGGGTGCCTGACAAATGTGAACTGTCGTCTCACTGTTTGACATTGTGTCAAGACAAGTTCGATAGGGACTGTCCTGTTTCAAACAATCGTCTTCAGACAGCTGCTGCTCACTCATGGCTGCTATGTATTGCTGTTTGAGAGTCTGGGGGTTACCACTTGTATTCTTGGTGGGTTGTATTTGGGTAGACGGGTTCTTGTTCTGTTGCTTTTGAGTAGACTGGTTCTTATTCTGCTTGTTGCCATTAGTCTTTGTCTTATTTCCACTACCATTCTTCTTCTTGCCACGTCCACCCTTCTTTTTCTTCTTATTTGGTCTATTACTTACTCCACTGCCTATCTTCTTCTTCTTGCCTTGACCGCCTTTCTTGGTATTGGTATTGAGCTTTTGTATCTTGTTATTGGTGCCACTATTACTACTGTTGACAGCATTAAGCTGCTTTAGTTTGTTGATACCTGGAGGATTTCCAGGCTTCTTAGTTTCATGCACTTGTTCGACGGGAGGCTCTTGTTCTTGCATTTGTTCGACGGGAGGCCCTTGCATAATATGTGGTTGGGGCTCTTGTGCAACGGGTGCAACAGGTGGCTGAGGCTCTTCTTGTGTAACAGGTTGGCTTCCATTTGTACTCATACTCATATCCAAATCATTGATGGTACTGAGATTCTCGTCAGAAGGGGAAGAAAAAGATTGTAACTTGTTATTGCCATTGCTACTATCAAAAACATTGATATTACTGTCTGGTATATCTTCTTCAACTTGTACTGATACCTCAACATTAACATTTACGCCCAGCCGCCTCTTGAGCCTCGGCTTATGCTTCTTTTGAGATATCCTTCGATGATGCGGTGAAGATTGTCCCTTAAGAACTTGATCACGAGTGGTATCATTAGCTGTAGTGATTATATCTTCATCTATGTATGATGACGAGGTTCTTATACTATCGCTGTTAGCACTCGCATCATTACATGATCACCATCTAGATCTGCCGCCGTTGCAATACTTATTTGCAACGACAGAATCATCACCCCTGTACTAATACTAACGCCGCTTAGATGTCTTTTCCACTTCATCCTGTATTTATGGCTGCTATTACTCCTCACATACTCAATATCGTCGTCCTTTCAAACACAAATATGGGAAGCGAAGCCCGGAATCTTCTGTGCAGTATTACTGAAAGAGGATAGAATTAGAAACCGCATACAGTTTTAACTTGCAAACCTGTTGGGGAAAGTGACACTGTCTCAACCTAACTTTCTGTGGCCTCACAATTCCACTGCATCCTCAACACCAAAAACAAATTTCAACTAACATATGACCCACAAATGACTCTGGAGACATCAAAGTAGCCTCTGTTTTGGCTTTCAGACACATCAACCTCTAGAACTAGAGGCTATTTTCATTCAACCATAGCCAAAATCACTATTATCATACTGCTATTGCTATCACATATCACATATTCTTGTAATAGCAAATACTAATACATACGATAGACAATAGGAATGGCAGATCTTATTGTAGGCTTTCCTCCTGAAAAGGAACAACGTAATTCGGCACCATCAACATCAAGGAAGAGACGAGTATCGTTTTCTAAATTTAGCATGCTACTATCAACCGAGAAGACAGAAGAAGAGACAGTACCAACATCATCATCTCGATGGTATACTAATGAAGAAATAAAGTCATTCAAGATAGACCGTGCACGTATGATCCAAACAGTGATGTCGTCCAGCAATCTCAAGACCTCCTTTGTGTTTGGGTTGGAAGGATATCTATGTGCAAACTGTCTCGCGTATCGAGGAGGTCCTCAGCAGCGACGAAAAGATATACAAGAAGCTGTCCTTGATGAGCAACATCGACAACAAAGTGATGATGTAGAAGATCCACGCATGCTTGCAAAGGTATCAAAAAGAGCGTCTAGGCTGTGTAGGAAGCGTGCACGAGTCATAGGTCTGATCCATGCTGCTAGTTGCTAGTGGCATATACAAATGCAAGTCATAGTTGTGTTGAAACAGCAGTGTGTTTCAATATTAGTATAGTGTAGAATATGAACCCCTGGTGTAGAATGTAAAGATAGATTTGTACATGTTAACATACAGTTTTGAGAGGTAGATGTATGAGTAACTTGATATTATTATTATATTCTGTACATTAATCTCTCTAGTAGACACATAACATAAAAGACACCCCTAAGGCATTTGCCAGAACACATCAGGTATTTGATCTTGTTGATCTGAATTCGTTTGTGGGAACCTACATTCCCTAGCTTGTCCTCCAGTTAAGGTTGTACAAACCGATCCTGGACAGCATAGATTTGGGTTTGGGGCACAATTGGCATTGATTCCTAAACATTGAGTAGGGGCCGGTGTCGGACTACGAGTTGGAGTCTTTGACGGTGGTTCTGATGGCGTAGCAGACGGTGACAGTGTTGGGTGTATGGATATTGAAGGTAGAGTTGTTTTATTCGAGGGAGACTTTGATACACTTGGAGGATTCGACGGTTCCTCACTTGGCTCTTGTGACGGTCTCGATGAACTCACTAAACTCGGGCCTTGAGAAGGTTGAACACTTGGTACACCTGTCGGTGACCAACTTGGAGATGCTGAAGGCAGTGTATCAGTCGGCAAGGTGGGCTAAGAAGTGAGAGGGAGATGGGAAAGGTTAGATGTTATGTATGTAGTGAAGTGTAAAACTTTGGGTATCCTAGGATACCCAATATAGGGAGGCAATAGTATTGTTTATTCTACCCCTGTGTTACCATTCATATAAACAACTTGTGCTTACCTTATCAGTAGGACGTCTTGTCGGCTCCTTTGTGGGTCGCTGTGTTGGGTTCAATGGACTCCTCGTTGGTGGTGGAGGGTCAGTTCTGTTGAGAGAAGAGATGAGGAGAGGAAGATAATTTGTAAGGTTTGGTTTGTCATCACAGGTTGATGCACTAATGTATGCCACACAAATACTTACGGATGCATTGTAGGATAATACGAAGGTGATAGAGTAGGGAACATAGTTCTGTTGTGGTTAATGGTTGTTGAGTAAGAGGATAGGGGATAGAGCTTGTTAGATTTTACAATCTGAAACGAATACAAAACAATCAACATATGATATACTTACGGTGTATATGTTGACATATCAACACAGAATTCACCCTCTTCACCATCATTCTGAACCATATTCACAGGTGGTAACAAATCATCATTCTTCCCTGACTCAAAATCACCTCTGAAATCCGTCTTGCCACAACCATACTCATCAGATTCCTGACACGTTATCATTGGCAACTTTTGCTCTTGTAAACTGTACCGATTGATACTGCAAATGGCTGCATTCTCAATGTTGTATAGATCAAGTTGGGCATAGGTAGCTTGTGGATCTAATGGTGTTAAACATCGTATAGCTTCGTTGAAGTCCTTGTCGTTTAGGATACCATACGCTGGACATGTATATGTGTAGGCATATCCACGATTCTTTCCCCTTGTATTGTCTGGCCTGATGTTTTCACTGTCAGTTCCATCATAGTTGCCATACCATGTTGGATTAGCATTGGGATGTGAATATGCTGGACAATCCTTCTTGGGGTACTTGTGGACCGTGGTATCTGCTTCATAACTATACTTGCCAACAGATTGTAGGATTCGTTGTTGAGACTTGATCGACTCTTCTTTCTCGTCTTGGTGATCTTCATTCTCTTGAGGTTCCACTGCATCTTGTAGGAATCGATCACGATGACGACGCCATCCATCATCATCCCAACTAATGTCCCATCCATCATCATCCCAACCGTCATCGTCCCACTCGTCAATCCATGCCATAACTTGGTCGTCACTACGTCCAGTACCACACATTCGTACCCAATTACATCCCAAGTCTTCGCAGTACTGTCCCGACTCATCAATATCACCCTGATTACTTTGTTTCGTTGATGATTGATAGTTAATGGCACGTTGAGAACAGCATAATGCTGTTTCAATGGCGGTACATATATCTTTGTTAGTATCCTTCAATATCTTCTTATCCTTGTTCTTCTTGTTGACGGTATTAGTACCACTACCAGCCTTGACAATCAAGTCATTCTTCTTCTTAGCTTGCTTCTTCTCTTGATTCATCTTTTGTAATACCTTATCCATACTTTCTTCAACTAATGCCTTGTCCATTTCTTCTTCAACGTTCTTGATGGATAGTTTATCCTTCTTTCGTTTACCATCTAACTGTTTCTTGAGTGCTGCCTTAATCTCAGCCTTGGTCTCCTTCCTCAACTCACGATTATCTTCTCCTTCCTTATCCATATCATCCTCTTCATCATCCGTCTCTAGACCTCTACGATACATTCCACTACCCCAATTAACCTCCCTCTGAGGTCTTTGTCCAATCTTTGTACTCCAATCCTTACTCTCTCCCAAACTTACAAACGTTACATCAAATTCCAACATGGTAACACTAACTTCATCTAAATCATAATTACCCTTATTAACATCAATATCATCATTTGAATTCTTATTAATAGTATTCTTGAGTGATACACATATTGGAAAGTATGTAGTTTTAGAACCAACATTATCAGCTAGATAGGTTAATACTGTCTCTTCCAACTTTAATGATGTATGACAATCCAACTTTTCCATTGGATTATCCAATAAACTTAATGTAATTGAACCACTTATCAATTCTTCATTGGAATTGGGTATAATATAGGGTTTAGTATAGGGTTGTAATACCTCTTTTTGATTTAATGCCTTGTTTTTTGAGTTGGTGAATAGTAAGGCACCAATGTTGTAATTGGTGCGATCGATTGTTTGACATTTGTAATCTGAATAGGATGGATCTATTGGACGTTGGAAACATGTACGGTATTCATCTGTATTCGTTTGTTTTGTGTATGAGAAGTGTTGGGTGAATAAGGACAGGGATAGGAAGAGACAAGGTAGATTGTGTATATGAGCATATTATGTGAACAAAAAAGGATACACCCACACAAAACAAAGACTTACCCTTTGGATTTTGTAAACATATATCATGCTCCGGTTCAACATGTACGATCTCCTTCTTCTTCCAATCAGTAGATGACCAACTACTTGATTCCCACTTCGGTGCTTCAATCCAATCAACATTCTTCCAATCATCATTCCACTTGTCCTTTGGTTTCTCCCAATTGTTATCATCCCACTTTGGCTCATTGAACCAATCATCAGCATACCAATTACTATTTCGCCATCCTCTCCTATTATTTTTAGCACCCTTGCTACTCTTACCCCATTTCCGTCCTTTACCCCATCCTTTGCTACTTTTACGTCCTTTTCCCCTAGTACCCCAGTTATTGCCTCGGCCCCATGAGTTATTATTACCTCGACCCCATGAGTTGGTATTATTACCTCGGATTTGAGCACGTATACGTTTCTTTTTTAATAAGCGTTTACCTCCCCTGCTTACTAATAACTGTTGCGAATCGTCCTCGGGTAGTAGTATACGATTGTTGGTATTTGCAATAGACGTCAGTGAGCTATGTTGTAATTGATGTTTCTTACCGCTGACGCTTCCCTTAATGATTGGCATTGGCTTATTATCATTTTGGGTATCTTGTTGGGTATCTTGCTCTTCATCTAATGCTTTAGACGATGCAGGAGGCGACGTCCCGTCGTCGAGTAGCTGACTATCATTGTCTAAGACTATATGTTGTTTGATATGATGATGGGGGCTATCATTGTTAGCTGTTGATACTGTTTTGTCATTTTGCAGTAATTTTATATCATTTTCTTTGATATCATCATTGGCAGTAGCTCCATAGACTACAGCTTGTTGTGCATTAACCACGAGGCACAATAGCATAATACGTAGTGCAATTGATTGATAATATAACTTTGTCATAGCTTTGTATTATATTGTCCGCCTCAGTCTGAGTTGGAGTATCGTCAGCACTCAAAGTCTATTATTACTTAATTCGAAGTTGCAATCAATTTGTTTATCACTTTATATTTTGGCCTTACATATACCTCTAGAGTATATTGGCTGTCTCCTCTCCTTAGTAAACAACACTAATAATATTATATCATCGACCACGACCTATTGTCCATCCTCCTTCATTCACACAAAGATGAACGGCATTGATTGTCTAGCAAATCTAAACGACAATTTAAAAAGTATTCGTTCTATCGCTAAAATAAGCAAAAAGCAGGGCAACTATTGAGAGGGCAAGAATGCTAACTGCATAGCGGCCTTAGTAGCCAGTCGGCGGCACATAATATATATTCAACATCAACAGCGACTGTAGATACTGGGTAGACAACAGTATCATTTATATTATTTATTAATCTGCTAGAAGACTACCACATCAAAAATCTTTGGATACTACAACTCTATCATACATCATACATACTATTACAACACAATATACACATCATATATCTCAAGTCGTCAACAGTCATAAAAATGGTTAGATTGGTACCATTAGTAGCGTACGAGGCTGTAGCTCAAGACCTCGTTTCCTCCTCAGTAGAAACAGAACGCAGTAGTACTTCTACTTCTTCTATAAAAGACGATGATGATACTTCTCTCCCGACGATAGTAGTAGAAAGTCTCCGTAGAAGATCATCTGTTAGGATATCCAAAGATGTCGAGCTTGCCATAATGGAACAATCTATAGTAGAGGATAATGGTGATGATACAGATACTGACAAACAACAACAAGAGGGAGATATATACAACATTACCACATCAAAAGAACAACAACAAACAATTGATCCATTCTCGAAAGATTATGTTGGTATAACAGCAAGTTACTTTTCCGTCGGATTAATGATTGGTGGTAGTATTAGTTTACTCTATCCAGTACTAATCGTGAAAGGGGGAGCACCCGCCTCACTAATGGCAGCTTCTACTGCTATCATTATGTTATTTTGGAGTTATAAAATCTTCTTTGGATTCTTGTCAGATTGCTTCCCCATCTTTGGATACAAACGTAAACCTTACATGATTATCGGGTGGATATTTTGTGCATTAGTTTTGGTATTATTAGCAAAAGAGGGGAATGATGTCAAGCCACGGCACTTGGTAATAATGTTATCATTAGCTAATCTTGGATATGTTTGGGCTGATACAGCTGCCGATGGAGCCATGGTTATGATTGCTCATAAAGAACCTATTGAGAGGAGAGGCAAGACACAAACATTCTGTTATTCAATGATGAAATTAGGTCAAATAGTGGTGAATGTTGTTCTCTTGTTTGGTATGAGAGGACCTGAAATGAACTGTGCTGGATACGAATCTGATTTAGATGCAGAATGTTCAACTGATGATGAGGTGTTAACTCGGGTTGATTCAACATTGATAGAGAGCTATCCTACTGACTGGTGTCATCAAAAGTGTTCAAAGGCCATGTTCTCTTGGGATCTATCAATACCAACATTTGCATTAAATATTTGCTTCGTTATTGCGGCGTCGATACCAATGTACATATGTTTGAAAGAAGACAAGGTTAAAGCCTCACCAACTGGAGAATTCATGTCCAAGTTTTGGGTACAGATACAACGCCGTGCCTGCTGGCAGGTGATACTTTATGGAGTTCTGTCGCACATTACAATCGGAGTACACAATGCGGCTAAACCAGGCGCCAATTACGTTTGGTTATCCTTGAGTACATTTCAACAACAACTTATGCTCATATTGGAAAAGTTGGCCTTCTTTATCAGCTTGAATTTGATACGAAGATATGCATTGAATGTATCTTGGAGGAAGATGGTACTGTGTGGGAGTTGTTTGGTATTGGTATTCAACTGTGCCTACTTCCTGATCATCTTTGACATCTATCGAAGTAGTTTATTCTATATGTTCACTGATGTGAGCACATCCTTTATGTATACACTTAACGTCTTTGTTTCATTGGCTTGCATGGTAGAGGTAGCGGAACCAAATTATGAGGCAATCACCTATCAGCTCTTGGCATTCTTTCCGTCTTTAAACGATCAAGATAGTGTTGCTAAGGATACAACGCAAGTTAGAACAGAGATGGCTACATTACAATGCTTGGTCATTCTTCTTAATCTATCAAGCTTATTAACACTTCCATTATTACCACGGCAAAAGAAGGATACTCGGGAGCTTGTTGCAAAGGGTGAACGGTCAGCGGCTTGGGGAAAGTTTGTAATTATATCGGTTACAACATTCCTAGTATATTCAACATTTACAACATTTGTTACAGTGAGGTATCATGAAACTCATGGCTGCTTAAAGATACTGGGAGGTGGTGGATGTGATGATGATGAAAGTTCCATACCGGCACTCTGTTTAGTGTCATTCATTTTCGTCTATTGCTACGGGACAAACTTTTACCTATCGTATTGGCCAATATTGAAGGGAAACAAGAGCTTTAGTTGGAGTATGTTCATATAGTAAACTAATTACATAAAAAGGCAATGCATGAGCACCTACGAGTCGTCCTTCTTTATGACTACCTCTCCTCATCTCTCGACTCCTCTAACCTCTATCCTACCTCGCTCTCTCATGTAGGATACCTTGTCGGTATCCTCACTTCTATGCAGATAGCAATCATATTGCAACGTGTTGCCATTATTGAATATTGACGGTCTATTGGCAATGGTAGGTATGCGTGAGGACTCTTTTATAGAGTATTGAGAAGACTAGTGAAGGTGTAAGCATGAGCATATTTCTCTAGCACAGCACCCTAATTTTAGTAAGTATACCCCAACAGAGTCTTCATTTATGCATGAAAATGACGCTTGCAAAACACAAACTGCGTTGCTATCACATGTCCACCGATCCCACTCCCAATACAAAAAATAAAGCTAAAACTAAAACTATGTATGGACATGTATTGCAATAAAGAGGTTTCATACTAAACAATACTGTCGGTATATCAGTATTTAACGCTCTTTAGATTGATGGCTTTTTAGTGGTTGGAAGTCGTTTGCATTCCATCTTCTAAATTGAGTTAGAACAGAGACGATGCTAAAATTTGCACAACACTCAAAACATTCATGCCAAGCATACTCAATCAGATTATACCAATCAACAACACAAACTTACAATGCTACAAACAAGCTAACGAAACTTATACAACCATTAACAAAGACTGAACCAATAAACTACATACTAACCACAGTAAAGATCTTCAATAATGGTATATCAAAACTAAAAGTAGACTTCCTAAACTCATTACATATCCAACAAGCTGAGTTATCACGACAACATCTACTACGTAAATCTCGATTAGATTATGAAAAACGTAGACAAAGATTACGATGTCATGAGAAACATGGTATACATTTAGTTGATAAAGATGGGAAGGAGGTTGGTTTTATACCTTCTACTCGATATACATTTCCAAAACATAATTATCAACAACACCAGAATCATGTAGCATTAAAGGGAAACTATCTATCAACACGCCGTCCACAAGAACATTTACGACAAATTACACGAGATTTACAAACTACCCTACCTACAGTAGCAGCCTTTGTAGTCCTACCCGGTGTTGGATATGCATTTCTATTGCTTGGGATGATATTTCCTCGACTATTGTTAAGTAGACAATTTCATACGAGAGAACAACGTTGGGAATTTTCAATTACAGAATATGGAGATAGAAGACGTTGGTTTAATATATTGAGTATAGACTTTTGGGGTAGCTGTATGATAAAGATGCCTAGTTTAGTTTGTGAGAAAGAGGAGAAGGAGATACATCAGATTATTAGCAGAGAAGAACAACAACCAAATTCTCCCCAATTATCCAACATAGAATCACTGTCGTATACTAAAATGGATGCAGGCGGTCCAGTTTTCAATAAAGATTCAATGTATACACTCTATCAACTATTTCAACAACACATCAGTAGTGGTCATCAGGGCAGTACATCTTCTTCCTCCATAAACCAATTACAATCGGCACATTTACATCATCTAGCATTATCAAACAATCTCACGGCATCAATGCTTTTACCAAAGAGTATTCGATCAACATTCTTACAAACTTGTTTACCAAACACATATTTACAATCAAAGTTGATAACATTGGCGGAAGATATAATTATAGATGATGTGGCATTGATCGAAGAAGGTCAGTTGGATAATGCCTGTATTGAAATGACAGAAGAAGAAGTGCTCGATGCTTGTTGGTTACGAGGTCTACCAGTTGGTGGATTTGCATCATTAGATAGTAGTAGTATTAGTAGTAGTACAAATGGTAGTAGAGAAGATGAAGTGTATCAAATGAGGAAGATATTGACAAACCACTTGTTAATGATGAAACATGTCATGGACAAGCGTCTCAAGAGAGAGTTGGTTAGGGATAGTACATTACAACTGCTCGTGGTACATCTAACGGCTATTAGATATACCATGAGAAGAAGATGAAGAGAGGTTGAAAGATTGGCTTAGATGCCTGAAGCAGAAGGAAGTGACGACATATTTGAGTTTGAGCTGGGTTTGTGTTTACTTTACAAGTCGTTCGATTTTTATCAGTATCCTACGATATCCTCGAGTGTATCCTCCCTAATGCTTCCCTCGGCTATACAATTGTTGACTCCTAATGCTTATGAGAGTGCTTGTTAGAATGCTTATGGCTGTGCTTGTGGCTATGATGATGACTACCATGGCTCTTGTGAGGACTACCCTTGGAAGAGCACGAAGATGAGAATGACGATTCACTTCCACAGGAACAGAAACTTCCCCGGCGGCTATCCCTACGATCCTCTCGGTTACTATGACGGCCTTGACGACGGTCCTTCCTTTTGCACGGCGTTCTTGACGACGTTCCTTGGCATTGGCTAAAAGACCCATGATTATTTATTATTTAGTGTATGATAAATGATAAGTGAAAGAAGTGAGTAGGATTTGCTAATCAAAACATAACAACAACAATGACTCGATTTGCCGAACGCCGCCAAGCACGCCAAGAGAATCGTCAAGACCGCCGTAACAAACGTCGTGGTGGAGCATCTGTATCATCATCTACTTGTTCATCAAAGGGATCAAAGGGTAGTTGCAAGTCTCACTCTAGCCACAAGAGTAGTTGCAACTCGTCATACTCTTCTTCTTGCTCATCCAAGGGTAGTCATACAAGTAACGGAAGTGACGGAGGTAACGGCAACACATATGTAATGCGTGAGAAGTTACTCACCATCGGGAAAGACTTTGAAATTAAGGAAGCATCCCATAGTCGTAGTCGTGGAGGTCGTACTGGAGAGACCAAGTTTTATGTGGATAACAAAGTACTTCGTCTTCGTGAGACTTTCTATATTCGCAGGTCAAAGCATGGCGAGGTACTCTATCAGGTCCAAGAGCGTAAGATGCGTGTACGTGATACTATGAAGATTGAAGATCGTAGTGGTAAGGAGATTGCCAAGATCAAGAAGCGTATGGTTGGAGTTGTTCGCGATAACTATGTGATCAAGGTCCGTGGTGATCGTGATTGGCAAGTATATGGCAGTATCTTGGACCACAACTATACAGTGAAGGAGGGAGCTAAGACCATTGTTAAGGTACACAAGAATCGTTTGACCATCAAGGATGCGTACTTTATTGATATTGACGAGGATTGTGATGATAAGGCCCTGGCTATGATGATCGTTATCGGACTGGATGATATGGCTGATGAATAAACATATGGGGCGGGCCTGATATGAGATGAGATACACATGTACAATAGATAGGGTAAAGCAAGTAATGAATAGTTGGGATTATCAGTTAGTAAGTGTAAAAAGATACCATCTATGGAAACGAGATATCTTTTTATATCAGCCAAGTGAAAGTAAACAGTGACGAATTGGGGATCAAATAAAAGAAAAGAAAGTCTATACATTAAAGTCTAATCTAATACTAGAAGCTAAACAAGCCGCAACTAATCTAGCCTATCTTCTTCGGCTCGCGCTCACTACTAGGTAGGTAGTAGAATAGTACATAGGTACCAATTGACACTTATTATGCTGTTCCAATCGACACATCTTTTTCGAAATTCTTATACACCCAACGGTCACATAAATTACAACATGCATCCAACGCTCGAGGACCTCTTAGACAATGCACTTGTTTTGTGGCTGCCTAGAGCTTGTGTTGTTGACATCGTTATAAATTGCAAGGCTAGCTCATCATAGTTGATACTTTAAAGTACTTTGTCACAAGTCAAGAGTATACGATATACACCTGCAAGATGCAACTTAAAGCAACAATTTTATCGGCCATTGCCATTGGTATTGGTAAGTGCAATGCTGCGACAGTGATGATTATGTTATTGCAATATACGTCGTATACTAACTCCTCTACATCCTCCCCATTCTATCGTCGATTATAGCACCAGTATCGGCACACCTACGTAATGTTCATGATAATAATGATATGAACAAGGATGGTGTTACTATTAATGATGAAGAGACTCTCCGTCGTCACATTACCTCCTGGATTGATGAGTTAAATGACTCAACGCCAACTAATAATAATGATGACCGCCGTTTGGTTACCAACGATCACTGTGTTGCAGTTAAGGCTAGTGCTGCAAAGATCCTAGGAGGTGCCTTGGAAGGTTGTGGTACTGCTGCTTCTGATGCTTCTCCTCCAGCAGATGAACAACCAAACCCAACGTGCCTTCTCCTCTTGTGTGAGGCTCATTTCAAGGCCGCTGATATTATCATACCTGAGTGTGGAGATGTAGATATTCCTAGAGATGATATAGAAGCCTGTAAACTTACACCTGGTTACCTTCCTCCTTCTAAACCAATTGCAAATGATGATGAAGCAACCACATCTGTGAACAAGAGCGTAGATATTGATGTTTTGGATAACGATGAGGTAACATTTGGATTTGATATCCAAATTGAGATCATTACTCAAGCTACTTCTGGGACATGTATCGCTATCAATGGGCTCGAACAACGAGTATCTGTTGTATACGCGCCCAACCCGGGTTCTTTGCCTGGCAGAGATACATGTACCTATGAAGTTTGCTATAAGGAAGGAACTCGGTATGCTAATCTATGTGATACCGCAACAGTTACTATTGACGTAGTTGCACAACCTACCTCGGTAAGGAGATATCTTATCACAATTGCTTGTCCTATATGTCACATATCTAACACACCAACTAACACTATTATCACACAGAGTCCAACACTATCAGAGCGTCCAACTCTATTCCCTGAAACTACTTTTGGTGTTGCACAGGTACAGGGAAACCTAGTGACACACCAAACTCAGTGTAGGAAGAAGATATGCATTCTTTCAACAGGATATGATATCAACCATTTCGACTTGCCAGGAGGAGACAATAATCCCGATACAACTTCTGAAGTTGATGGGGTTGGTACATGTAGTGGCAGTGGTGATTGCGACCCATTTCAAGACAATGATAGTGATAGCGTAGGTATGTTGTTGTTTTTATCAAGTGTGTATGATGATGCTGTGTGTGACAATTCCTAACTTAACTGTCTACTCATGTGCCAGGTACTCATGTTAGTGGATTGATCGCAGCTGTCAAGAATGGAGCTGGTATCCGAGGAGTCATTGACCAAGGTGCCTCGCTCTATATTGTAAGAGTCTTTCAAAATAGAAGTAGCTCAACCTCTGCTATTATTGACGGGCTTAATAAGTGTAGAGACAATGAAGGCGATATTGTTTTCTTGTCTGCAGGAGGTAGTAGCCCGTTTGGAAGTAGTGATTTCCAGAGTGCGTATGATGCTGGAATGCTTCTAGTTGCACCTGCTGGCAACACCAACCCAAGTAGCTCGCTACCACCTTCCTGGCCTGCATCAGAGCCAAGTGTTATCTCAGTAGCTTCTACGAATAGCGACAATACACGTTCATCATTTAGCCGGACAAATGCCCAGGTTGAACTAGCTGCTTTGGGGAGAAACGTCTTGTCAACTGTACCAGGCAACAACTTCCGTACAAAGACTGGCACGCAATTTGCAACAGCCCTTGTATCGGGCGTTGCCGCGGTAGTATGGTCTTACTATCCAAAGTGTACCAACGTAGAGATTCGTAATGTCCTACAAGTGACTGCTTTGAAGTGCACTGGTCAATCAGAGGATAGAGACAGAGATGAAGGATGCGGTTATGGCATTGCTCAGGCAAAGGCTGCTGTTGATTATATTGAGAATACCCCAAGCGCTTGGTAAGTGTAATACTATCATGTTTGTCTTGATTCGATTTGATTTGTCTAACTGTTGCTCTCAATGGATACAGTGTTAATAGAGATCGTTGCGGCGACTAGAGTTCAAGTAAGTAGCAGCAGTAGTGGTAGCTCGAGAGTGGGGTGATTGATTAGAGTAAAGAGGCGTACTGACGTGTCTAGAAGGTTATATGTATGAAGTGGAAATGATAGACTCTCGAGAGGTGTAATAAGAAAGGCTGTCCTACCCCGAGAGGTGTAAAGAGGAGCCGACTAGAGTGTATAGATGTGTTATCCCTCAAAATTTGTGTTTAAAAGGAAATGATAGACTAGGTGTAAAGAAATACTAAGTTAATTACTTGTTACTTATTTCATGGGGCACACGAGCCTTTAGCTGTGATCTGATATCTTTGAGGTGCTCAGGCTTGTCCGTGTATTTGACCACCACAACTGTCTGATACTACATTTAGCACCCACAACTCAAAATGTATCTTCCACCAAGTGAAAGTGACGAACACTATCTTTTCATTTTACATAGTTTCCCATCTAGAATTGATATATTGTAATCCACAACCCATAACAGCCTCACCTAACGTTGGATATGCATGTATATTTCTACCAATACCTTCTAAAGTAATACCATGTTTAATTGCTAATGATAATTCATTAATCATTTCACCAGCACGTGATGATATAATTGTTGCCTTGACGATACTTCCTGTACTTTTTTTGGTATATATCTTGACATATCCATTTTGATCTGTTGATTCTAATATAGCACGATCGTTGGACTTTAATTCCGCCTTGTATATGTCTAATTCTTCGTCATCTTGGAGTGATGGTGTTGGTATGACTTGTCCATTCTCATCTAACGATATTGGTTTATTAACTTGTGCATATTCTGGTTCTGTATACATTACCGCCGGTACAACAAATGAACTCAACTTCCACCGTCCATTAAATAATGAGTTTTGTACAACAACCTTGGCCATTTCACCACTCATATGTGTCAATCGTGGTACATTGGCTACACAATCGCCAACGGCATATACATTTTCATTTGATATTGATTGTGAATAATCATTTACTAATATACCATTCGTTGGATGATACTTAACATTGACAGTTTCCAATCCCATACCTTGTACATTGGCACTTCGTCCTAATGCCAATAGTAAACATTCACATTCTAAATTGATTGGTTTGTTCTTATGTTCTTTGCATGTTAGTGATAGATTCATGAGTGGTAGATCTTTCCCATCACCTTGACGTATTGTTTGTACCTCCTTCACATTGACATTTGATAGGAACTGTACACCATCTTCTTCTAAATTTTCTTTAATAACATTGGCTGCATCTTCATCACTTTTACTTAATAATCTTGATCGTTGCAGTACTGTCACTTCCGAACCAAACGTTGAAAAGGCTTGTGCCATTTCCAATGCAACAATACCCGCACCAAGTACTACCATACGTTTAGGTAATATTTGTAAATTGAATAGATTCAAATTGGTAGTATACGGAGCATCCTTCAATCCTTTAATATCAGTAGGAACATTCGGTCTTCCTCCGGTAGCAATTACTGCCTTTTTAAAGTTTAATATTGGATTGGATACATCACCTAATGACTTGCCATATTGCACAACTTCTATTGTTGATTTTGATGTGAATATACCATATCCTTGGAATGTTTGTGTACCGATTGTATTGCCACGAGTATATCCATCTACTGGTGCAATCTTTGATCGTAGGTTACGCATTCTTGACATGATTTGTGTAAAGTTAAAATCAATTTCTACTTCTTCTTGAGTTGTTATTGTTGGTGGCAAATCTATATACTTGTCATTAACATGTTTCTTAATGTATCTGTTTTCATCTTCATTTGTCAATGTAGAAGGAGTAGTAGATTTGAGTTTGAATGATATACCGTATTCATTATCTTTCATTGCAACTTTCTTCGCTTCTCGGATTAGCTTGGCACATCTTAGCAACGCCTTCGATGGCACGCATCCAGCGTTTAAACAATCACCACCGGCTAATTCAGCACTTATCATGCAACTCTTTGCTCCTCTTCTTGCGGCCTGTAATATGTATTATATGAATTGCAATGTATTGTAAAAGTATGAGAGTGCACACATCATAAGCGTAAATTTTTAGCATAACACACAAAAACGTACCTGCCTCGAAGAGACTAACCCACCAGCCCCAGCACCAATAACAGCTAAATCATATATATCTAATGGTTTTGGATTGATATAATTACGAGGATGAACTTCATTTAGTAGCTTGATATTGGCATCATCGAGTGGTTCGATATGCAATGATTGAGCAAGGGATTTATCAGATTGTGATGTTTGTTGCCAGCCTTTGTCAATTCTCTTTGCATGTATTGTAGTTGAGGTATATCTATACGGTTTGATAGATTGGTGTGTTGCCAATAGGCTTGTGAATAGCGTTGGTAGAAGGAACATCATGGTGGTCAGTATTCAATGACTTAGATGCATCAGGATGCATGATGGTGGAATAAAAGTGGATACCAAAGTTGCGGTATCTTTTTCTATGCAGTTTTCAACACATCAAGACCAAAGATAATGCACTGCAGTTTCGAGTCGTCGGCGAGGTAAGAATGCCTTTCCGGTTTATTGGGACTCACATTATGTATCCCAAATACAATATTTAGCTTAATGTATTAGATTGTTGCTGAAAATGTCATGTTTCAAGTGGGATAATGCCACCGGAGCTCTGGTTCGAAACTGAAACAGTGGTACTATGCTTTCGTTATGATGCTCCTCTCATAAAATGAAACAGAGCAAACAGAACAGCAATAGCAAACAATACCAAACGATATATAAGTATAGTACATCATGAATCTTAAATATATCCTAGCATTCTTTGCAATTGGCGTGAATGTGGTCTTAAGTGAGTAGCTAGATTGTGCCATATCTCGCTCTGTTTTTGATATGATCGAGAACACCGCCTTATCCATACCCAATATTCGTATCCATAGGTGATATTAGCCATATTCGAGGTGCTCCAAGTGATGAGGAATTGGAGATCATCGAGAACAATGACTTGCAAGGACTTGAACTTGAGGAGGCCCCATTCCAAGAAGAGCAGCTTGACCTTGACGTCATCCATGGAAGAGAACTCGGAAGTAAGGACGGTGACAAAGGCAGTGGAGGCCGTCGTCGTAATCGTCCAGGCAAGAGGCCTGGTAAGAAGAGACGCCGTAGAAGGAGGAGGAAGGTAAGATAAAAAGATCTGTAATACGATGACGACATGATCATACCTTATCCGCCATACTTACAATACAAACTAATCTCCTTCCACTTTTGTATCACCAGCACCATAGCCATAAAAGGAAGAGTGGCAGTAGACGTCGTAGGAAGTCTAGGTCTAGGTCCAGGAGGTAAGTATATCTACTACCTTCTTTGACATTGACAGATGTATCATTCATCTTCATATCTTTCCTGTCATATCATGTTTCTTCAATCCCTACTAAAGGAGGAAGAGCAGGAGTCACTACCGCCGCCGCCGAGGAAGGAAGTACAGACGTAGACGCTACTACCGCCGACGAAGTAGGAAGAGTACTAGCTCATCATCTTCATCAAGTAGGTCATATTATCCACGTTCGTACTATGTTACCACAAGGAGGAATGATGGTGTAATGTGCGTCGACTTCGGAGACGAGTTTGGATGGCAGACAGTCGGAGTTGAGGGAGAAGACATGTACTGGTGGATGCTCAACAGGGCAAATCCCAAAG
>Ga0075439_13068_pt1 | contig 31919 bp, 31 predicted proteins | sample MintriSingleCell_FD_74264 | JGI IMG/M metagenome (GOLD analysis project Ga0075439, IMG submission 74264) | Marine eukaryotic communities from Monterey Bay, USA to study complex ecological interactions - Minidiscus trioculatus JGI Plate_4_G5... | ecosystem: Environmental > Aquatic > Marine >... | reverse complement strand
CGTGATCAGGGGGAGTGATAATCTTAGTATCACTTCGGGTATCTTCTTCTCCTTCTTCTTCTTCGGTCTTTGTCTTCTCGTGATCAGGGGGAGTGATAATCTTAGTATCACTTCGGGTATCTTCTTCTCCTTCGGCCTTTGTCTTCTCGTGATCAGGGGGGGTGATAATCTTAGTATCACTTCGGGTATCTTCTTCTCCTTCGGTCTTTGTCTTCTCGTGATCAGGGGGGGTGATAATCTTAGTATCACTTCGGGTATCTTCTTCTCCTTCTTCTTCTTCGGTCTTTGTCTTCTCGTGATCAGGGGGGGTGGTAATCTTAGTATCACTTCGGGTATCTTCTTCTCCTTCTTCTTCTTCGGTCTTTGTCTTCTCGTGATCATTATCTTTGTCTTCCGATGTTTCTAACTTCGGGGGGGTGACAATCTTAGTATCACTTTGGGTGTCTTTACTGCTCTTGTTGTCTCCTTTCTCCACCGCTTGTTGACTAGAATGAGGGAACAACTTGTTGGATGTAGCAGCAGCAGTCAATGTCACAATATCTTCAGTTGGGGTAGTAGATGGAGCTTGTAAATCATCCTCATCTGACCCTTTGCCTTTGTCTGCCACAGCGGTATCCTCAGTAACCTTCGGTTTCTTCTTTGTTGTGGCTGTGTCTTGTGTCTATGTAACAGTGAGTATACAAATATCAAAAAGAGAAAGCAGTGAGGGTGTATATTATTATATGTATACCATTATATACACACACATATATAATCGCATGCTCGATATTAAATTATTCTTACCTCATCGGCTGGGCGTTTGTTCCTCTTGTCAGTAACTTCATTAAAGGCATCGATGAATGCACTTATAATCTTATGGCCGTTGATCTCACCTGTGTTGGTTAACTATTGTTGTTGAACGATGAGAGTATGGTGAGAAACAAATGACAAATGAAAAAGGTATTATACACAAAAATACTCTACAACTTACTTTGACGAGGAGATTTTCCACTTTCAGTGTCGTGTCTAGTGCACCGATGGGCCTGTTGTTGTTATTATTGTTGTTATTATTCATTTTGCATATGGTTTATATGATCACGCTCAGTTGGACATGTTAGAAAAAAAAATGATCAGTGTGCAGCGTAAAAAAAAGTGGCTCAAGGTTGTGTATTTATGGTATCCTGTCCTAAGAAAATACGTGTGACAATTTGAGGATATTTGATTTGAGGCTGAAGGTTGAATCAGCCTATTGCTTTTATTTTGTCTTCGGCTCAGCCTTTTCAGTAAGTTTGCAATTTGGGCAGCATTTTGTCACAGATATGCACTGATAGTCTGATGACAATCTGTAGCATATCTAGGTATTGCCTGAAGCTGTAGTCATGGTTGTAGTACAAGGGAGATATAAATATAAAGCTAATATAGAAGAAGACGAAAGTATAGACCTGGTAACTGGTAGATCTCTCCTGCATCGCCATAACTTCAACTGGGATATATTATTAATGTTTTATCCCAATTCACATTTTAGTAACATAAACTAGTACATCACAAACTCTCAAAATCTGATTCCATTTCCATATCACTGTCGCTTGTTTCCTCGTGCTCGCTGTCGCTGTTGTAATCTGAGTCTGACCATCCAGATGGTAGCTCGCGAATTACTTGCCTGTCTTCGATTGGAACGTTGAGGATTCGAATGCCCTTGTTAAAACACTTGACCAGGCGCTCAAGGTTGCAAGATTGGAAAACGCCATTGTGGCACTGGACAGCAGAGATTGGATCATATCCTATAATCGCATTCCGGAACAACTCAGATTCCAGGTCAGTCGAGCAATCCTCGTTACTTAAGTTTGATATGACTTTCCGTAAGATAGTATCTCTGACAGCTCGGATCTGTCTTTGGGTTGTGATCTGTCTTCGGGTTTCGATATATCGCCATCGCTGGGCATTAAAATATGAATATCGCTGGACTATGTTACTAACGATACCACCTTCGTCTAAAGCTTTTGAAAATAAAACATATGCTCTATCTCCAGACATGGACGCGGTTGTGTACCATGACGGAAGCCTGATTGTACCGTCATAATCGATTGTGTACGTAGGGAGTTGCAGCGAAAAGTCACTCTCTGAATTGTGATGTGCGATAGCTTGATCCAAGGGTTTGTTTAACTCGTCCCATAAACATTTGAGATACTTAACTGCAACACGATTTGATATCCTGTTTCGATTCTCCCTGCCTAAATGATCATGACGATGACTCGAATTGAACCTTGTCATTCCAAAGAAAGTCTCCATAGGGGTCGGGATGCTCCACCTATCACCAAATAGATAAACCGAAGAATGGCATTCTAAATCCAACCCGGAGAGAACACTCTCCACTGGACAATCTTCACCGCCACGCAATACAATCATGTTGACTTGGGATAGAAACCCTGATAACCGAGGTTCATACAAAACATTGTTTCCTGTAGCTGTTTTGATGATGCAATGTGAAGACCTCTCTCCGTGAACTCGATTATGCCACGAATCCAAACCCTGACGATATGGATCGTGTTCATTTTTGGTGAACTTGACACGGATCTTATTTCTGCCGCTATCAGCCCCAGCCTTGGTGTAAGTGAAACTGCGGATGATATTTGTATCGGAATCTTTGCAGATGATTCCATCTTGAGGCATTACTACATAGTGTTCAATTTGTTGTATCCCTCGGTTGTTCCGGTACAAATGACCATTTGAGGCTGCTACCAACACCAAATCAAGTTTGTGCATAAGAGCAGTACGAACAACTGACGCTGAACCCACAGTAACATATAAGTCAAGCTGATCACGGGTACTTCGGTTACGATCGAGGTCATCATTCCATGTAACTCCTAAAGTGGCTTGATGTGTATAAGTCCCAGCAATCAGCATATTAAATGGCAAAGATGTGCCAGTATTGGAGTTCGTGAATGTCGAAGTCGAATCTCCGGAGAGCATTGACGAGTGAAGGTCTTCTAGAACTCCCATTACCCTCTCCCCGCTAAAACCATCCCTCATTGCACAGAGGCTGCTTCTATCAATCACTCTTTCAATATTTGTCTTTAACATGCGATTGAGAATTGCAGGACCGGTACCCTCCGGTGATGCTGGTGAATTGGTTTGGACCAAATGAGGTAATAGCCGTCTTGCGTCAGCTTTACTTACATTGATACATTCTGCAGGCGTACAGTAAGAAAGGACGTTTGCAACAACATTGTCTGGGAGACTTGACCAATTTAGTAATTTCATCATGGATTGGAATCAATATTATGAGTATGGCGCATTAAAAAAGTCGTGGTATCGCCAAACAAATGACTTTTATTTGTCATTAAAATGTCATCATAAATATGTGAGAGTATCTAAAACCTCAGCACTATCCCACACATACAAATGAAAAGCAAACCATGAATAAACGATAAATCTAGCAGATGCCTGAGATTTTATCGAAAGGAGATGCTTATTGCTGCCCGGTATGTTACATAGAGGCCCACCGGAGAAATTGCATTTCTCATGATGACATTGACAATCAGAGTGATGATAATGATGGAGACAAAGATAGTATTAGCTCGGATACTAGTGAAGGTGGTGATATGGCTGAAGAATTACAGTTCAAATTTAGTCCAATGGATGTATTGGCGGCTAACGGGTTAGAAGAAGCGTCAACAATTTGCTTTGATAAACTTGCTCATGTCAAAAATCATATAAGAGTTGTACATGGATTCAACCCATCAGTAATGGAAGGGAATGATTTGTTCCATAGATTCCGGGTAAGTTGTCCCTACTATTCCCTGGTTCACTCGCTCACATTTTAGACTATTCCTTTTCTTTGTATACCTAAGATTCGCGCCGGTGATGGACTGCGGCAACAATATGGTCTATCTAGCTGGACAGATAAAGAGAAACTGATGTTCAACAGGTTGAAACTTTACATGGCGCATCGACCACACGGTGAAACCCCGGCCATTAACGTCTCGAACATCCGTGCACAACAAACATGGGATACAATAACCATGCCTTATCTGTGGGAAACTAATGATGTCGTCGACGACACAATGATTACAACAAAATTTGAACCCATTCCGATGATGGATGCAATGGAAGAACACCCAGAGGAGAGCATCGTCAAGTTTTGTCATATGAACGAGAAATTTCCCAATTGTAAACAGGAAGGGTCGTACGATGAACCCTCCTTCACCTCGTCAGACGAAGGTCTCTCATCGTCCGAAGTGCATGAGTCAGAAGAGGACGACGAAGGGGAAGATATTGGATATGAGTACGAAGAATACGACAGTGATGACGAAAGCGACGAGGAAGAGGATGATGATGATAATGAAGAGGATGAGGAGGATGTATCAAAAACAAAAACACCCAAAGACGACAATAGTGAACAGAAGGACTATGATTGGTCAACAGAGAAGGATATGAAGTCTGCCAAAGAAAGGTGGATGAATCAAATCCACTTAAGCCGGGGTTCCGATTCAGACAATTCAGCAAGGTCAACTGATAATGGTACACGAACAAACAAAAGGAGAAGGATAATTGATAGTGAAGAAGAAATTTAAGGGTGGCCTATACCTTCTTCTGTATCATATGTTGTGTAAGAGAGAAAGAAAGAGTGGTATGATGGAAGAGAGTGTATTGGTTAGAATCGAGAATCTTTGTAAAATGTTGGAGGTTATGATACTTGGTACAGCACTGTCAATAAATGTTGTTTAATTAGATGTATTGCTTTTATAGGTCTTTATAAAGCTGTTCCAACGCAGACAACTTTAACAAATTTGAGTAGTTGTACTTGCCGTATACAAGCATGGTATATCCCAGCTCCCTGCTGAGGGATATCGTTGACAGAATTGAACGTGCTACTGGTAGAATATCTTCTTTGTTATACTTTGTATAGAAAGTGAGATTTTCACACCAAGGAGTTTCGCCATTGGCCAACCTGGCGATGAGTATAGACGCACACGCTATCTCACTGGGTAGATATTCAAGTAAATGGTATCTCCCAAGAGTACAGTCCAAAATGAAGAATGAATCTCGAGATATGTCAATACCCCCAGGTGGGTGTAGATTTAAGTAGATACCGAGAAATGTGTAGGATGTTGGAACATAAATACGACAATCCAGCTCTGATAGTACAATCTTCTCCATTCTCCCCATGTCTTTCTTTGTATAATTGAATATGCTAAGATAGTCAGTGATTTCTATTTTGTCGTTTTTATGGAAAGTAGAATCTACCAACTTGGAAGCAATTGATAAACAGGTCAGAGCAATGAGAACAAACTCTCCATCCAATACCTGTTTCTTGGCAAGAAATCGATCAAGTAAATTGACAGAAAGCCCCAGGGTTTCCGAGACCAAACAAAGTTTATAATGCAACCTGGTTATGAGTCCAATTAGCGAAGTTCTCAGGCTTGAAGTCATATACGGCTGTTCTTCCATGTATAATTGTCGTGTCGACGTTAAGCTCTCGATAGACGAAAAATGGTCCAATGTATCCTTCAGCAACATCGGATTCACATCATCAGATTTGTCCAATGACTCGATCGCATTTAACAAAATTTTTATACCATCTCGGACACGAGGATCCAATAAATCCTCGGGTTGTGGAGTTACTTTCTGTGTTGCCATTGTATCAATATTATATGTTATCTGCTGATAGGACAAACACAAAAAAAACGACAGTGGTATCCTCTATGGTAGCTTCCAATCCATATCCTCGGACAAAAAAAAGGACATATCTATTTCGACGGTGGCCTGGTGGGGTCATAAATTATAGCTAGATGCACTCCCCATATAAAGCAAAATTAGAATGAATGATACTACAGGTGTACCACATGAGTCTCACCAGTCCTTATTTGCACTAGAACATAAATGGACAGAATTTGATGAGTTTACCTGGGCGCAAGATGAATTAGAGTTGATAAATTTGTTTCAAAAGGGAGACGATGTGGATGATGGAGATTCGTTCAAATGGACACAAGAAGGGTATAAACTAGTCTCCTCACCAATCGACAGCAGAAATACAACAAACGGAATAACACAACAAACATGTTTAGGTTGTAACGCACAAAATTCAGAAACCAAACACACAATAGCAGCAGTACCCTATTCACCTATTACAACTCGTGCTCATCTCTCTTATAAATCGAGGTTACCAGTTCCATATTCACCTATTTCAACTCTCACCTATTCTCTGTGTCCTACCGCGTCACTACCTATGAAAAAGGCAGTCCTTCAGAGAAAATATACAGAAGAGATTAAAATGGATAAGAGACCGAATCAGAAAGAACAGAATGTCAATGTTAATTCTGGCAGTGGTACTAAGGACTATCTGGATCACACATTCAAACTATTTTCCCATGAAGATTACGCCCTCGTCAACCCAGTTCATTTGTTTATAATGAGTGACATTTTACAAGGATTCGTCGTTTGTGGTAAAACAAAAGAGGAGCCAGTATCTATGCAAGGAGTAGATAACAAACACACTATTGGCTTCAGATGTGTTTGGTGTTTACACAAAAACCCAAAAAGAAGAAAACCAATGTCTTCTGTGTTTCCGCGGAAACTATCAAGTATATACAGGGCTGTTTTACGCTTTCAAAGAGACCATATCGAGTGAGATTTGTTTGTTTGTACTGTGTTCGGTTGTATTTAAACATTTAAACATCGACTAATTTTACTGGCATACTTTGATCATCACAGACATTGCCCATGTATTCCGAAACACATTAGAAACGAATACCTTCGTCTCAAGAAGGGTGAATGTAAGCGTAGCAAAAAGATTTATTGGGAGGAGAAGGCATCGCAGCTGGGACTATGTAATGATAGCCATGGCATTGTCTTCAAGGGAACCAAGAGAAAGTGGTGTGGCGATCTTCAGCGCGGTAGTGGTACCAACCATGACACAACCAAGAAATGTAGCATTTGTAGTAAAGCAAAGAGGCATCACAGTTACATTAAGGCTGAATGGGTCAAGGTCGACGACAAAGAGCGTATATGTCGAGTGTGTAAGAGGAAGCGTGGCAAATAGATATCATTGTACTAGTATTAATAGCCTGTTAATATGTAGTTTCAATTAAACTTCATTGTATATACCTTGAGATAGCGATATATGGTCGGTTAATATCGTTCGGTTCCTCTATCATCAAGATAAAAAACTCTCCTCATGTGAGGTAGTGTGAGGAGGTAGATGTGATTGCAATGTCAGGATATTCAAACCTCAACGACTGGTGACAATCGAAAATCCTGCGATTGATCTTCAAATCTAGATTACCCAGAAGTGTCATCTTCCGCAAAGAATGGCAACCCTCAAATGCACCCACTCCAATGTCGACCAATGTTGAAGGTAGTGTTACATTATATAAACGATGACAGAGAGTGAACGCACAAAATCCGATGCTACTCAAGCCTTCGTTGAGCACTACCTCCCTCAAGTAACCCCCAGATGCAAATGCAAATGAATCAATTCTTTTAACGGTGGAAGGTAGCGTAAATAGGTCGTTTGTTGACCCAGAACGCATCAACGACCTACATCCGGAAAATGCACTCTCTTCAATCACCTCCAACCCCTCGCTAAACTCGATACGCCTTAGACTGTCACAATTGCTAAAAGCACTCTTGCTAATCTTGGTAAGAGTGGATGGCAGTATCAGCTCATCTAATTCCTCACAGTAGTAGAATGCATATTCCCCAATTTTCTGCAATCCCTCATTCAGAGTAACAGCTCTAAGTTTGTAACAACAACGAAATGCCCTGTCTCCGATGGCAGTGATAGACAATGGTAGAATCATTTTATTCTGTAACGAGACACAGCCAGAAAAAGCTTCAGCGCCAATCTCTTGTAACCCCTCATTAAATATTATTCTTTTGACCCCAGACATTGAATCAAAATCATATTCATCGTCATCCCTGGTTGGCGGCGTCGATAATGTAACAACTTCCAACGACTCACAATTTAAAAACGCCGATTTCCCTATTTTACGCAAATGTTCATGCAGTACAATCTTCTTCAGACTTTTATTTCCTGAAAATGCACCGTCTTTGATGATTGCAACCTTGGGATTAATATGTACCTCTTCTATATCATTTGGAACTATCTGATCGCCCCCGAAATATTCAAACACAGTGCTAAGATTGTTGTCTATACCTTCTGATCTCTTCTTCTTGTTCGGGCGAGCACTTATCATATTAAGTTGATTAGAAATGGTGATAGATTATCTTAGATTATATAGATTAGACTATTGTGTAGAAGACATTTTTCGGACAATCTTGGGATACTCAAGAATTCACAAAAGGCGGTTTGGTATCCAAAACCATCACGGGAGAAATTTGATCGTTCGTGTTTTGTCCACATAATATTAAAATTTCCTTGTCTGGACTGTTCAAGGCTCCGTATTATATTCCTGTTCTTCAAGGCTCCGTATTATATTCCTGTTCTGTCTTGGTTTCAGGTTAGATGAGAGAGATAGGCTGGCATAGTAGTAGGTTAATATGTGTTAAGTACCTACATTATTCTTGGTAGTGGTCCCGTGTAGTTGGAATAACTCAGTGAAGCTGTTTGACCTTAATGATTATTAGTTAACAAGCCTTCTGCTGTTCGTTTTTTTTTTCTCCTCTTGCAATTTTTTTCCGTGTAGCATCATTGGCCTTTCTTGCTCTCTCTATTTCATCTTTTGATGGTGGCTCCTTTGTTCCGAGCTTACCATAAACTTTGCACGCTTCTTTGGTGAATCCACCGCATTCTATAGCCTTCCCACAGACTACCCAAGCACAACGTTGATGCCGAGCTTTTTCTGAGTATTCTCTTGGTTTAACCTTCTTTGTCGGGGGAGGTTCAGTAAAACCTATAAGAGAGTCCAATCGTTTATCAATGTCAACATAAGCATCTTTGTAGATTTCTTTAACATCTTCCTTCTGCTTTTTAAAGTCTAAACGCATCAGTTCCCGTTTGTGAGCGAGAAGAGCACCTGAAGAGAAGAGTGAGATTGTGCTCACAACAAGATAACACAACTATTCCCAACTTACCCGCATGATACTGGTCATTGGGATTATACTGATGTTGTTGTGTCTGTCTACCCCTCTTGATACCAGTATACTTAGGCCGTAAGGTGAAGAATAACATGTACCGAGGCTCAGCACATGACAAGGCTCTTCCCGGGCCGCAGTGAATCAATGTGGGTAATGCCAAATATCCATCTCCCATTTTGGTATCCTCCTTGCCGCAGTAACTATCACACAGGTCAGGAGCACTCCTTTCCAATAGCTCAGAGAAGGCGGTAATAATCTTGTCATGCAAGTTGCGTTCAGAATCAAAGGGTTGTTTGGGCTTTTCGCAGTCACTACACGACCATGACTTGGCTAGATGTAGTCCTCGTCGGTAGTCATGATCAGGAAGCATTTCATTATGTTTGCAATCTGTTGTGGTTGGTGGAGTAATTGAGAAGAGGATGGGATATGATATTAACATAGGTTAACCCTCCAACAAACTAACAAACAAATCTGTAATAATAATACTCACTAACACAGGTAACAGTAATACCAGTAGGATAATCTTTCTCCTTCTTACTATACGCGGCAATCCGTGTCGGTTCTTGACTGTCAGCCAAATGTAGCAAACATACAATGCAACTGCTGCAATGATCGTCCGCATGTGGTAATTGTGGCGCAGAACCAGGAAGTGATATTAATACTTTTGGAGTTGCTGCACTGTAACTGACGTATGATGGCGATGATTGATTTGTATCATCCTCTTTCTCGCCAAACATAATCTTCATTGCATCCTTAACAATCGTTTTAGAAGCTACACTCTTATTTATTCGATCAAGATGCTCTTCCGAAACATCGACTTGCAATGCATTACTTATAAATTCAATACCATCATGGCGTGCGTCATAATCTTGTATCCGGTTTATTGCATCGTCTATGATTTCATCTAGCAGATCTTTCGGTAGGACATCGGACGATTCAACAAAACCATATTGGTCGATATGTCTAGGATCGGAGTTGTTTATACTTTTTCTAATTTTAAGATGTGTTGGAGCTTTATGGAAAGTAGCATTTATTTTTTCCTCTAGTGTTGGAGGAATCTTAAGATTGCCTATTGTTTTGTATGTATTTATAATGCGACTACTTCGTCGTATTTGTGACATGTCTTGGGTTGCAAATGTAGAAGGGTAAACCAATTAGAGTTAGTTGCAATTATATCAATCAGTAACAGTAGACTAGTACTGTTTTCATATTCACCCTCTGCTGGTATAAGTATAACTTATATGAAGGCGCTCTAATTGTGAGTGCCATCAAGTGGTGGCAAATTTCAAGTTCCATCCGGTATCTTATTTCGTGCACAATCGAAAGTTAGGACCTCTAACGGATGACCTCTCTCTACTTTAGCACACTATGGTATACTACTACTACTACTACACTATCGTACTATACTCTATTTATTGTCGTCAACAAGAATAACATTTACATATTATATTCGTCTAACACGCTCTCTAAACATCTCAGTCAAACAACTCTGCGAAAAACACTGCAATATCACCACCATCACTGACGTCCTTGTCACTATCTTCATTCACGATTGAACTATCTTCATTCATGTCCATATCCTTGATGTAGTAGTCAAGGGCAACATAATCACTCATACCCTTGCTCGCGTCCCAAAAATTTTCCACTTCCTGTAACACACCAATTCCTAGATAAGAATCCGGATCCCATCCTTCCATTTTGATACCTCGCCTTGTGTACTTGAAATATCTTGAGACGTTCTGATTGATAATCATATTATGGAAAAGATACGGTTGGTCGGAATACGGTACGTCAGCATATCCAGTATTATACCCTTGTTTTGACAATCGCTTGATGGCATTTGAGATCAGATGACTCCTCACCTCAAATACCAATTTCAAAAACGAGATGTCCTTCTCTGGGTGTACGAATGGGTACGTTGGCAGCTTATTTGAATTCTTAAATATGTTGCGGAGGCAACTAACCAGACAAAGGTATTTGTCGTGTATTGTATTTTCTGGTACCCCTTTCAAAAGTTGTCGAGTTTTAAACTTTTGAGGGAGCTTCATTTCCAATGCTACTTCATGTATATCTCTCTGTGCTTCTCGTGTAAGATTAGCAATATACGCCTGAGTGACTGCAGCATCAACACTGAAACCCAGACTCGTCTGGCTCGTGAAAGTCTGGTCAGGATTGGGGATCCGAAACACGTCACCGTCAAATGAACAACCACAGCAGATTAAATCAAAATCTGACAATGCTTCCTGGGGGGAACGACCTGGCTGTAAAGTGATACGAAAGTAGAGGTAAGGTAAAATAGTAGGTCAAACGTGCACAAAAGACACAGTTCAAACATAAGCTAACCTCACCTTCAACACTATAAGATCCAGATTCACTACCGATTTCTTCTCTTTGTTCACATCAGCGTAATTTACACATGTGACTGGGTGTTTTTCATCGTTCGTCGTGAGTCTGAAACTTCTGCCATCTTTCAGCTTAAGGGGTTGTGAACTGCCATCGTATGTTATACACCTACAATCACAATATTCAATTGATTCCTTATTAATGTAATATTCGACGTGACATATGGGGTTGTTTCTCGACGATTCAGCAAACATTGAACCCGCTCCGTATCTATAAAGTTCGCTGTATCCCCCACAAACTTGTGACACATCCCGGCCAACCAACCACCTGCGTACATGAGGAGCGGCACCGAAAGTACAATATATATCAAGATCTGAGCCCTCGAACAGTTTTGGTGAGCTACCGAGTACTGCTTGGAGGACTCCCGAACCACTGACCAACAAACATAAGAAAGACAAAATGAAAATAATATGTCACGTATAGAGCAAAATAGAAAAGTACCCAACTCATACGAACAACTCACCTCAAATACACTTTCTCACCAATGGGTAAAGTTTTTGTCATCTCTACAAAAGACTGCAATGGCGTTGATGTGCAGAACTTTGTACTGCCTTGTAATAGCACATTCTCTAAGCTATAGTTGAGTGAGGATTTCAGTTGTTTTCTGTATTGTTCATCGCCTGGAAACAGACATACAAGCTTATAAACTTCAGGAGGTGGTAGATACTTAGTAATGTTAGGTTTAACATCATCAGGCATATCTATGATCATATTCATATTGAAAGAACTATTTGTTTTATGGGCCAAGTATTACGTTTTATGGGCCAAGTGTTACACACATGAGACAATCCGAGGACAGAAAAATGACATAAAATCGAATTTCCCTTGGGTATTGTAAATTGTAATGAACACCCAGGGACTTTTGACATTGAAAATTTCTTTCAGGATCTGATAAACGGAAAGAGATCAATAACTACACTCCCCTCCTTATCATACACGTCATCAACACTGCAAAAGTTATTAATAGCACCTTAAATCATTGCTCATAATCATATATACACTCGTCGTTTAACTTGCAAACATGCCTAAGGCGGAGAAGAAGTCAATGCATCGTACCTTACAATTGAATGGATGGAATGTGTACCTAAAAAAAAGATCAATAGAAACATACCACAAGACACGCAATTTCGCTGACATAGAAGAGTTTGAAGCCTACATTGAACAGAATGCGTTGTTTGATACAAAGCAAAGGCGAAGACATAAAACTACAGTAAAGAATGAGCAATCTTATATAGATCCCGATACACATAAACAAGTACAAGTAGTTTCAGGGGACGATTTTAGAAAGATGGTCAAATTAGAGTGGGAAGGTATGGTAAATGTCGACAAAAGCATGTACAAGGCAATTGCAGAAAAACTAAACAACAAATTCAGAGATAGGGACTTTTCAGAAAAGGCAGCTGTATCATTACCAACCAAATACAAGGATGAAAGAGAAGAAATGAAACAAATTTTTCTTGGAGCTAGAAGAGAGATAAGCAATACACTGAAACAGCTTCGTAGATTTGATCAGTTTGATGACCTCAAAAGTACCCAGCCTTCGGATAATTGAATGGTCAACAACTCTGTATAAGTCTTAGCAGTCAATGCGTTTTTTATTTGTTGTTTATATCATCTGTAAACAGTTTATTGCCGTGTGGAGTGACCGAGATTAATGGATCAAATGAAGACGAATGATGATACCTCAAATTTAGAACAGAAATATTGTTAAATTAACCAAAGATATATGACACTCATTATCTATCACCATTCGACAAATTCCCTGTCGTATTGTAACTGATCTGTCTGTGGTTCATAGATGGGGTGATGAGAAGAGGGTTGATTGCTTCCCTTTCCTCGCATGTGTGTTTATGGTACTACGATCTACTTATACATTGTGCACGATCACAATATCTTATTCTTATAACAATTAACAGACAACTACGCAAAACCGACACACCCCCACCTCGACCAATCATGTATCATTCAAACCCGACTCATTTTACTCTAATAGACGACGAGCATTGGCAATCGACCCAAAGAAACCCTCGAGAAGATCAACATTGGCATCGTCGAACAATTTGTCCTTGTCATTGATCGAGTACATGTTTGTAAACAGTTCAACGAGGTCCTTATCACGAAGGTACTTGCAAATAGGAGCTGGGGGGTCCTCTGTGAGATCTTTGGAGAAGGCAAACTTCTGTTGTCGGGTGAAGTGTGACTTCTGGTTTGGCAAACCGGTAAAGTCTGTGAAGACCGATGCAATATGCTTTCCGATACTAGTTGGCGTGTCACTTTCATCGGTTTTGACTGTCACAATGGCATCGAATGCCCAATTGGCATCAGGTGCACCTGGCATCATTGCATCCTCTGCATCCTCCCATAGTTCACCCTCGTTGAACAGACGACGTTGTTGAAAACCTGTTAGTTTCCACAACTTGATTAAATCTTTCTCATTTGAATTCTGCTTGAAGTAGTCTTTCATGGGCTTGATGTATGCACTGGTCTTTCCGTCTGGACGGCGAATGTAAGTGATGATTACGTTATCGTGGGCGGTCTGGAGTGAGTCAACTTTGTTGGAATACCCACTATCCAGTGCAATCGCTCCGCCATTGTATGTGAATTTGATTCCTTTACTGTGACATTTGAGTGTATAAAGGTTTTGTATGATTGGTTAGACGAACAATCCTTCTTTACATTACATGAACAAAACTCACTATGGGTTCTCTACAACCGTATCGGTCTTCTTCTTGGATCCTTTTGTGGAAGCAGGCATATTGTTACAGATGTTGTCTTCAAATCGATGTTGGTGGTTGGGTGTTTGTAGAATTATGAGTTTTGTTGTTAGCTTTGAGGATGCAGAAGTGGACACAAACTTCATATGTCCACAGTTTGTCCTATGCAATTTCATGGTATTTTGGCGATACAACCAAAAGATGTCGCAGCGTGCGCCAGTGCAGCTCATAATTTGCGATGGTATTAGACGGCAGCTTTGAATTAGAGACAGCAAAAAAACGCCTAGCTGTGGCTAGACGACAAAAGAAATTGATATTGTGTCTGGTAGGAGAGGCGAATCATATTGCTGGAACAGTATTGGGTATGACAAAAAAGTGTGAAGAGTTGCTCGACAAATTGAATAAGGAAGTTGAGGAGGCCCGGGCCGTGTTGAAAAGGGTCGAAGATAGATGGGATGTCATCACCATTGACGACACTGATGAAGAAGATTCTACTGGTTTGGTAAAATGTGATCCTGGGTACTCAACACCCAATTACCAAGCTCGTAAGCAATCAGAAGAACGGCGTGGGAAAATGGGTGTGGGTGAAGAGTTTTCGTCTTTGTCTCTGCCCTTCTTAAAAAGGAAATCTGATGTTTTGGGGGGTAGGAGTTAAGAGGGTACTACTGTCGAATTTCGAATTTAATTATTAGTTTTAATGGTCGGTAACTTCATCATCTGTAAATGTCTCCATCTGTATTTCTTGTTGTTCCTCAGCTTGTTTCTCACTTTGATACTCGGGAGACAAGTACTTGGATATACGCACAGACAATTCCTCATCTTTAGCGGTTTCATTATCCATCAAGCTTTCACCTAACTCGCCAGGAAACATATATCTGCATGATTTCTTATGTTTGGGAGGGGTTTCGGAGAAAATTGAATTTAACGCCAGGCATGGATCAAAGCCACGGTCTTTTACCTCGAAAATATTTACACCAGGTGTAGATAATATATTAGCAATCAGCATCACACTATTGTATAATATTTTCCGTCCGTTCCTTTTTCTTGCATCGTCAATTAAGCACATTCGGATGATATTGTTGACTGGAATCTCCGTTTTTCCACTACCCAAAAAGAGAAAGAGAATATATTGACATATATAATATATTCCCTTAGGACTCTTGTGGGAATTGCTTTTGATTGGGCTTTTTTTGCATTGCAATATGCGGAATTGTTTTCTCATCCCATCAATCCCTCTGTATTTATACTTCTTTTTGTCTATTTGTTCCAAAAAACCTGCTGCTTCGAGTGAATCGAATATCTCCTTTACTCGCCTGCTGTCGTATTTAGTATGATTTGAAAGTTTGGAAATATTGATTTCCTCTCCATCCTCACCTCCTTCGAGCAGGCTTAATATATATTCTGTTTTAACACATATCTCTGACAGCATGATATATCGTGTTGATTCTACTGGAGGATTTCTTCTACATGCCGACCATAGGGACTTGTGACTATTTTACTCCCTAACTCCATAATCGGGGAAAACACTATTCGGGGCCCTAACTTAAGCCCGCCGTAGTACCCCCGGAGGGCTAGCGCGCTTGCGTGGCTAGTATGGATTAATTTTCTTGGTTGATACCAGGCTCCTATGACAACCGTTTTATATTACATCCTAACATGTCTGAGGCTGCCAAAGAGTCAGCCATGACCACAGATGAAGGTACTAGCTCGCCGTACAAGGGTCTAACTTTCTCTTATGATGGAGGTCCTCTGTTGAGTAATCAGGCTATAAAAGATCGTGAAGAGTGGCTTAAGACAAACCAATGGGACACGATATCTATTGGTAGACATATACCTTCTAATGTCAAGTATGTAGTTGTTGATGTGGAGACCCATGACTGGAATATCTTTGATTACAATGATCGTTCCGAGAGTCGTGTTGTTGAGTTGGCGTGGATGTTAATTGATAACAAAGGAGAACATATAGAATCAAAACAGTATCTCCTTAAACCACATGGATACAAGGAGATATCTAACAAGGCCGTAGATGTCCACGGAATCACGACAAACCATGTGATTGAACATGGAAGTGATGCAAGTGATGTGTTCAGTGAGTTTGTGTCCATCATAAGTACTATCCCAAGGTATGGGTTTGTCATTGCTTATAATATAGAGATTATGAACAGTATCTTTACAAGCAACGTCAACCAAGAACATCAAAATGCGTGGAACATTGTCCCAAAATGCGGTGTCAGTACATTGAGCCTCTGGGAATACCCACCGACTAGGACTCGTTCCACCAAAAGCAGAGTAAACAGCGAGACTGAGTATCTTTTTCGTTTGTATGGGTTGCATAGAATTGTCTACTCGGGTGATCGACAAGAAGAGTCAAATTGTCTTTGTTTTGCATGTGATAACACACGCGTGATATGGGATATGTTTTATCTTTACAGTCGTTATGCGAGTTATCACGAGTTGAAATGGCAACATTAGCTTACGATCTGCCTTTGGGGTATCCTGATACAGCATAGTCATAAGTTTGAGAGGGTTTTCATCTTTTTCTAGTTAGGGTAACACTCGCCTGGTAACGGTATGTTGTACTACTGTAAAACAAATAACCACATTTATCTTTGTTTACGGTCTCCTGTTGCTTGATGTGTCTGACCATTGCTTAAATCTTCTCGGTCGTTGTTTGTATTTTGGTTTGTACCTCGCTCCAAATGTTGTTAGTAGACGCCCATTTAAGAACAGACAACGAATGCCTGCAGACATGCTTGCCTGTTCAGATAGAAGCCAACTATATCGGTGGTATAAGTCATTGGCTATCGCCATAGCTTTTTTCGTGTTCATCGTGGATGGTGTCTGGAGTATCTCTTTTAAAGAATCGTTGTGTAACTCTCTGTCCAGTTGAAGTAATCCTGTGTCAAATGTCAGACAGTGTTTCATTGACATGTTATATTCTTCATGGTAGCACAGTAGAAGTCTACGGAGAATTGATGTTCTTTCTTTTGTGGCTTGATGTAGGAAATTGGGAGACGAGTTTAGATGTCGTTCGTTGATGAATGACAGAACTTTATACAGGGCATCTAATACACGGTCTATCTTTTTACTCCGTGACATGAACTGTTTGTATGACTTTTCATTTTGTTTGTATCTGCTTGTGTACTCTGCTGACTTTGACTCTTCTATGTATGCTTCGTTGAAAAGTTTGTATCTAGCCTCATTGATATCACCTGGCGAATGAATGTGTAAGAACTGGGAGATGGTATGGGCTGGGTCTGTTTCAATGTGATTCACCATAGGTTTGATCATATCATATGTTAACACGGGTCCAACATAGTTCCCTTCTCTGTCTTTAACAGGGTTCGACCAAAGTATCTCGAATCCATCACTTGTTTTAACGCCGCCAGATGATTCACGTCTGTGTCCGTAAGGATATGCAATACATTGATCGTGTTGGAATATTCGAAATAAAGTATCACTGTGTCGTTTATGATATGAATTGAGTTTGACGTGGTCGTATCCAGTTTTATACCAGCGTTTGTTCACTTTTTGAAGATTCAAACATTCCCAGCATGCTACAACACCCCATTGTGGACGTGATTTTGCAACCTTCTTTACTCGGCATAGCTCGCAGCGTCGAGCACAACCCAATCTAAGAACTCGTGATATTGTAATGGGATGTATCGCGCGCGCTTGGTGCAGACGATGTATATTATCAAGGGATTGGATGGCATGTCTGCCGCTTCTTAGAGTGCATCGAATAGCTCTGTTCATGGTAATAAGACGTTTCACACTCTTCCCAGTCGATAGAGTTTGTAGTAGATCCTTTGGTCTAAGATAAGAAAATATGATATCTATCAATTCATCATTAAGACTAAATATAGATGCTACTGTGGTGGGCATGTTAGAAATAGTGATCATGTGTTGTTCATTCACTTCAACCACCGGATACCCTTTCGGCAAATGTCTGCATATTATCTTCTCACCGTCTAATTGACATGTACGCCAACTTTGACATGACAGAATTCTAATGTCTGCAAAATGACCGTCAAATCTATCAACTGCTTCATATTTGCCACTCTCATTCAAACAATCCCCTAATATTTATTGTTGCTAACATGTCTGATGTCGCCAAAGAACCAGGAGATACTAGCTCGCCGTACAAGGGTCTAACTTTCTCTTATGATGGAGGTCCTCTGTTGAGTAATCAGGCTATAAAGGACCGTGAAGAGTGGCTCAAGACGAACCAATGGGACACGATATCTATTGGTAGACATATACCATCAAACATCAAGTATGTGGTTGTTGATGTGGAGACCCATGACTGGAATTCAACGAAAGCAAGAGATTACTCCACTGGTCGGGTTGTTGAGTTGGCATGGATGTTAGTCGATGCAAAAGATAATTGCATCGAACTAAAACAATATCTCATCAAGCCGTATGGGTACGAGGAGATATCTAACAAGGCCGTAGAGGTCCATGGTATCACGACAGAAACTGCTGTCAGTCAAGGTTCTGAAGCTGGGCTTGTTTTTGGTGAATTTGTTTCCGTCTTACAGACATTACCCCCTGATGGTTTTGTTATCTCTTATAATATGGAACACGAACACACCGTCTTCATGAACAGCTTCGATAAAGAGCAATTTACCGTATGGGACTCTGTCCCCAAGTGTGATACTTACCCTGTTTCGCTCTGGAAGTATTTGCCAGATGAGGCTGATCCTGTGTATAAAAAGACATACAAATCAAGAAACTATGGCACAACTCTCAATAATTTACATAGGATCATGTATCCTAACCAAAAAGATTCCAATGAAGCCCATTTTGCTAGTAATGATGTGAAGACGACATGGGATATTTTTCGTCATTACAAGCAGTATGCCACAAATTATGAGTTGAAATGGAAGCACAGGAATATTGTTCCGTCTACTAAGTATTCTGGCATTAGTGTGGTTACAAATGTTGGTTCTTTGAATCGATATTGAGTATGTATTTGGAGGGTGTAGAAAGTATATTATTTTTAGGTGTAAACTAAAATAGAAACCAACTGAACTAATTAGCGGGGCTGTCCTCCTCCTCATTTCTCTTGAATAATACTTCTTTCGAGTTCCTCGGCAATCATGTTTTTGGCAGTATCTCTTCCTCCTCGTCCACCGCGTCCAACAGCACTGCCTCGTCCTCCACATCCTGCCATACCACGTCCTTGAGGCATACCTCGTCCACGTCCGAATGCCGCTCCTCTACCACCGCGTCCTCCACGACCTGCATCTCTTGCACCAGCCAGTCCAGGACCGATGAACACTGGCTCTGCATCTCCCATCTTCATTTCAATCTTGTACCCGTCAGGTAAGAATGTATTGAATCCTAGAATCAAATTGTTATAACCATGGAATAGTCGACGGACGCGATTAATAACACCAATTGTATCCACTTCCTGTGCTTTGAAATTCTTCATAATCTCGAGGAACTCATTGTAAATACGTGGACGATCACCAAATTCAAGCTTGACTTGCTCGAGTTAAAGCAAGGCATCTTCTAGCTTTAGTTCACGTCCCATGCCTGGGCCTTGTGCGGCTGCTGCTCCTGACAATACCTCACCACTCCTTGAAGTAGGTGTCCTGATGATAATACCATCGTCGGGTAAATCGTCACCACCCATCTTAGGCATTGCTGGCATTTTTGAATCAGCTGCTGGCATCTTTGAATCTTCTGGTGGTTTGGCAGGCATCTTTTGATCAGAAGGAGAAAGAGCCGGAGTTGGAGGCATTTTAAGACTTGCACTGGCGGTGGAAGCACTACCAGCTGTCTTGGGAGCAAGATTGGGCATTTTAATAGGAGGAGACTTCTTCTCTTCTACAGCTACAGGCTTCTTCTCTTCTTCGGGTGGTGGTTTCTTGCGTTCTCCGTTATTGTCAGTAGCAGCAGGCTTGGCACTATTAGCGGCAACAGGTGGAGATTTCTCCGCAGGTGGCACACCAGTCTCTTTCGTAGCTGACTGCTGCTTCTTGTCTTCTTCTTCCTCCTTCTTTTCTTCAGTGGTTGAATCTTTCACTGCATCAGTCATTTCCACATCCTCCTTGGCCAATGCCTCTTTGGGAAGGTCATCTAGTGATACCTCAGGAATATCCTCCTCCATTATTGCTTCATGCTTCTGTCTATTCTTGTCTTTTTTATCGTATTGGTTATAGTCATTGTTGGCAGCCATCATATTCATGCTCATCGATATTTGTTGGGTCAGTTGTTTAGTCCTTTCGTACAGTAACGCCACTTCCGCCTCATTTATCTCCGCTTCCTCCAAGTTTCTACGAAGGAGCTGATGCTGTTTCTCAAGTATGGGGTCAAACCCCGAACCAACACTCCCCATTAATCTCCGAAGTAATTCACGTTGACGTGAGAGATCTTGTTGCTGGGCGTCAAGACTATTTCCCAAAAGTTGAGCCTCGTCAGCTGCAAGCGTCGCCTTCTGACGTCGAATAGCTTCATCCAAATCGACATTACTGGTGGCAGGTACACGCTTTTGAGAATTCGGTAAGTGAATAGCCACATGCTTGGGTGGGATCATGGTTGGAATGCCACTGGCAGCCGCATCCTCTTGTGCAAGTAAGGATAGACGATTTCCCTCGTTTGTATCATGTGTTGCTCGCCCTCCCATTTTCTGCTGTTGTGCTGCAATCTTCTCCTCATGGAGTAGCTTGTTTTGTTCGTGAAGATTTTGACCAGATTTCGACGGAGTAGAGTACTGGCAGTGCATCTGCATACGTAGGAGGGGTTTGCCACGTTGGAAGAACTTAAACATGATTTTGTTTTGAGAAGAAGTACAAAGCAAGGGGTTAGAGACACAATCTTGTCACTATAGACAGCACAACATTTAACTCACCTTGTGGTAATACGCTCCCTGTTCAATCCCAGTAGACACCCTATTGAATCCCCAACGCCTGAGTTTCCTCGTAAAACTGGTATACTTGGAAACCTTGTTGAAGTACATGGGCATGACTATTAAACATTGTTTGGGTGGATGGATTGGGAATAATGATGGTATTGTTGAGAAGTGGGGATTCGAGGGTATGATGAGGTATAGTTGTTGAATGTTGTTTTAGTATTATGAATGTAAATACATGAATAAAGTTAGAAATGGTGATTGGAGGGCATAATATATAGACGTATACATAAAAAGCGCATATCATGTGCACAAATAACTTACCCTCGGCTGCAAATTTGTTCTTCTTTAATATTGCAAATCCCTTCCCGTGAGGTAGCCACGTGATTACATCTGATACATCTTCATTAGATAGTAATTCCATCAGCTGTTAAAGGATAGTATGTGAGGTTGGTGAGTGAATGGAGGATTATTACATATATCATATCATACAACACAAACACAAAAAAATCTTACTTTCTCGGGGAACGGCATAGGTACATCATTACGTACACCCGTCTGAGGAAGATTATGTGCTGTAGGTGCCTTCGTCTGGGGATAGTTATTCATCATCATGGCGGGGTTGTAAGCCTGTGGATTGTTTGCCATGTTACCATACTGATTTGCATGATGTACAAACGCTTGCTGCTGCATGGCTGGAATTGTTGGTGGGTTCTCATATGGAGGCTGCTCATGTGATGCTGCGGCTGGACCAGGTGCAGCAGCGGCGGTGGTATCAGCAGATGCTGGTTGTTTGATGGGATCATCATCCTTCTTGACTTCATCCTCCTTGCCCTTTTTATCATCATCCTTTGAGGCTGATGCATCTTCAACCTTATCCTCAACGGCATCATCATCAACTTTTTCTTTTGCATCAGCCGCATTTGCTAATATATCTAATACTGAGGCGCTGCCGGCATCATTGGCCTCTCCTCCCTTTTCTTCTTTTGTTGGTTCACTCATATTAATATTAGATTTAATAACAGGGCCTTTATTTGTCCTAATAATGCCCGGTTGTGATTGGGACTTTTTGCAGCTGTTTGGATTCAAAAATGGACGTAAGGTACAAAGTGGTGTTCAATCTATTACTCTTTAGGTATACACCCTATGTGTGCATTCATATCATGACTGAAAGACTTAAACATAGACCATGAAAACTGCCGGCTAGACCTAGCCACTTGTCTCTAGTGGATTCAATCCAGCAAAATTTGGAAGGAACATACCAGCGGATAATGCTACACCTGGATCGGCACGTATCGCCGCTGTAGGCATTGCATCTACTGCCTTTGCTAATGGTTCCATACTTTTCATTAATTCATTCCATTGTTGTACGCCATTGCTACCTGATACTTTATCAATAACACCATTTTTTAAACCAAACGAAGGGGAGTGGATGAAATCTCCGTCTGGAAACTTGAGACCAAATGTCGTATAGGGCATACAATCTACCTTCTCATCAACAATATCTAATATACTACGTAACGGGTTACTACTCTTGGCGGGATAGTTGGAATTCAAACCACTAAAGAAGCTTGGACCAGTATCAAATGTAAATGATCCGACATCTTTTTTGTTAACTTGAAAACCATGTGCAGCACCTCCCGGAGCATAATGTGATTCTAACACAGCTACGGAGTATCCATAGTGTGATAATAATGCAGCTGCGGAGAGTCCACCGATACCGGATCCTACTATTATTACATCGTAGGTGGATTGCAATTCAGAAGAGGATGATACATGAAGCGAGGAGGAAGAAGTTTTTATATGAGTATTTTTGTTGTGATATGTTTTAGTTGGTAGTTGAAATGAATCAACCAAAACAACGATGAAGAAGAACGATATGAGTAACGGTAGTAGTATCATCATAATATAGCGGCACGATATAGAGATATATGTGGATTTGAGTCATTGATGAAAAATGATGAAAAATGATAAATGTATAAAGATCGGCACACCGAGTAGTACTGAAAGGGTTTAGATTCCCTTTGACCTTCAGCTTAAGCATTTATGCACAAACGGGAGGTTATGCATAGCTAGCACCATAACATAATATTTAGATATTGGTGGGCCCGAAAGGTTGTATCTTTGGCGGTATCCTACTTTTGGACTCCCTGGGCGCAGGGTACAGTTTTAATGGGTCCAAGTCAATGGTAGTCCTAGTTCTTTGTACTGTATCAATGTTTTAGTTTCCTCTTTTCAGTATTCAGGTGGTTATGGCCCTGTGTCTTTATTACTTGAAGGTATCTTGCTAGCAAGTAAGGATACGCGCTCTCTCGGATCCACATCTCACTTGCACTTTGTGCAAGCAATGTGAATCAGGGAGCACGATGGCCGGTAGTAGAGGATAGATGCCTCGCCTGTGGAGATAGAGGAGTCGAGAGAAGGAGCAGGGGAGAAGTTATCAGAAGTTAGGTTTGACCTATAAAGGTTTAGTTAAGAACCTGTGCAAAATTTTGTGAAAAGCTTCTTTTGGTTAATGATCATTTTTTTGATGAGTTGGGGAGTGGAGATTCATCGATTCGAAGTTGTTTTGATACCGCACCTCCCGACCTTTAAGCCTATTATCTTTGTTTCACGGTTGTTGTTCCATATATCAGCTAAGTATTGGTATTTATATTGATAGTGAGATCTCTCCTTGTTAAGTATCAGACCAATAACTGATACTGATAGATCTCTAGTCAGCTTCAAGTATCAATATAAAGACAAAGTTATCCGATATTATCTGATACTGATAAGAGTAAGAGTTATCTATCAACATCAGAGACTCTTGCATTGCAATATCTATCATATCTCAACATTAAAATATCAGATATCTAAGTACTAAATCTATATTCATATTAATATAATAATGGGTTGCACAACATCAACATCCGCAAATAGCAGTGGCGGAGATCTAACCTCTACAGAACGTATAATGAATGGCAGAAGAGGTATAGACAAATCAGAACGTATACATACCCCCTCCGAACGTGCCAAACTTGCAGCAAAACGTGCCAAGGTATTAAAAGAAGCACAAGATCCATCACAATTACAGCCACCAAAATTAAATTCCTCTGGACAACTAGTAACAGAAGAGGTAGTTAAGCGTATCTCGGGTAGTGTTGAATCAAAAGATATCATACTAGGTGACTTTAAATCCGGCAAGGATGATGGATTAATACATGTTCAATATGCAGCATTAACACAACGAGGATATTATCCCGACAATCCACACAAGGAGAATCAAGATTCATACTTTATTAAAGATGAAAAGTTTGGTAGCGGGGAAGGAGATGCCTTCTTTGCAGTCTTCGATGGACATGGTGATACTGGACATGATTGTGCAATATTTGCTAAACAAAAGTTACATGCCTATTTGGCACAAGGTATCAAGAAACAACGAGCAGGATTAAATGCCGCTAGATTGAAAGAGTTGAGTAAGAAGGGACAGAAACCAGATAAGGATGCATTCAAACCTAGTTCATGGCCATATTTGGATGTGAAGGAATATGAAAAGTGTTGTAGGGTGGCACATTTACAATGTAATAAGGCTATGCATGATGATAAGATGGTAAGTTTGTGCATTTGTATCTGGTATCAGTTTGCAGTCATAAATTGCTCACATCATAATGCACATACTTCACTATCTCACTCAGGTCAAAGATTCAATGAGTGGTACTACTGCCATCTCCGTTGGGTTTCATGCTGGAAGGATGACAGTATCAAACGTTGGTGACAGTCGTTGCGTATTAGGATATAGACCAGAGCAGAAGAAGAAGAGGAAAGATACCGATGATTCAACACCCTCCGAAGAAGAGAAGAAGGAAATTAGAGAGGAGGATACAGTTGACGGTGAAGATGAAACTAAAGGACACCTTGTAACAACTCATAAACCAGGCGGACTGATTGCCATTCCACTATCTGAGGATCAGACGCCATATCGTAAGGATGAGCGGACTAGATTAAAGAAGGCTGGAGCACGTATATGCAGCATTGATCAAATGGAAGGTAAGCAACCCATGCATGAGAATTGGGGAGAAGTTGACCTGGGTATTGATATCGATGAAGAAGGCGATCCGCCTCGTGTTTGGTGTCAGGATCATGACTATCCAGGCACAGCATTCTCACGTTCACTTGGAGATACAATCGGCGAGGATATTGGCGTCAACAGTGAGCCTGAGATGATTACAAAAGACGTCACAAAAGGTGATGAGATGCTGGTTATTGCAAGTGACGGTATATTCGAATTCTTAACGAATCAACGAGTCATTGATATATGTGAAGAGTGTGATAATGCCCAGCATGCATGTACTCGTCTATTGGAAGAGAGTTATAAACAATGGCTACATTATGAACTTCGTACTGATGATATTACATGCATTGTGATGTTTCTAAAGACCACAAAAGAGAACGACGAGGACTCTATGAAAGGACTTATGGATAAGAGGCAGCGCATCAAGAAGACAAAGGGTGATGCCTCGACAAGAGTTTTAAGTGAGGAATAAGACAGGCAGTTGGGTGAAGATATATCACATGTACAATGAGGTACAAAGGTGAATATCCATAGAAGGGACGATATAACTTAAATCGTTAGAAGAAAAGAAGTTGACTACTTTTTCAATGACAAGGAATAGTCTATAAATCTATCAATGTCACCCAAGTAGCAATGATACCCTCCACCTGTTACAACTTCAACTTCGTCACAGAGCTCGTGTCCTCTACCACCAATAACAATCGTCCTAGTTGCCCATGATTGTACATCTGCTGTCACCGAGAATGGCACATTCTTATCCCGACTGCCGATAATCATTAATGTCCGTATATCTTCATGCTTTGGAGATGATAATGATCCACCCGCTTGTAGCATCGAATCATCATCTTTCCAAAAGCTTAATTGTTTTTCTAATATACGTTTCGAATCTGTTGATGTATGTGATGTTCTATATCCATCTGATATTGCACTACCGGAAATTGATGACCGGAGGTATGATGCTCTTTTGAAGGGATCGGCTACCGGACAGATCGGTATACAGAAGGATACAATAGACGGTCCAAGAGTTTGTGATAGAGTCAATGCAAAGAAACCACCACTACTTGATCCAACCAAACCAAAAGGAATATTCTTCCATCTATTTCGTATATAATCTATGACATCATTTAAATCTTTATTGGTAATGTTTGTCGCATGTGGTGCTTCCTTGCCATTACGAAAACTTGCAGTTACAACCACTAACCCCAAATTAGCCAGACCCTCTGCAATGGTTGGATGTGAATGACAATCTCCAGATGAAAATATACCACCATGTATGAAGAAAACTGCTGCTCGTATTGGTTTATTGTTGGGTGTATATATTATTTTGATGGGTATTGCAAATTTGTCATCCTTTATTGAACTTTGTATTGTTGTTTCTTGAATGTTGATATTACTAGTGTTGTTATTGCTATCCCCCGTTTTGATGACAGCAGAGCTGCTTTTACAATTGAGGTTTCCCATTTTTATTCAATATACCTATAATTCTTCTTTGTTGGTATACGCAATGACAATAAGTATTAGATTCTTAAAGGATACCAACGAGCGTATCCTCCTCTAACTAAAAATATCCAAACAACGATATTTACGCCACCACTACTTGAAAGTCCATTAAAAATTGATTGTCTCTGTACTGTCGGTGATCGGTGTACGATACGAGCTGCTATAGATATGTAGTTTGTACTATTTACCCAAAGTATCAAAATAGAATAGAAAATATTGATTTTATTCTTCTGTGGAATTGAAATGGTTTTTAGATGATCAAGAAGACAGCCAAATGAAAGAACCAATACTACGTTGCTATTCCCTCTTCCTGCCTACCTAGCAGAGTGTATGGATTAGCCTCCGCTTGTATTACCGCCGCCGGTGCCGCTTGAAAATGAAATGAATAACCTTCTTCCAACTTGCAGTTTATTCTTCCTAAAGGTTACCTCAAATTAGTTTAGGTGAGAACCAATCATGGCAAGCTAAGCGGTATTACAGTACTAAAGATGTGTACGAAATGTCTCAATTTCTACTTCTATGTACTTTTGTTAGCTTTGCTTGAGATTCTCTCTTTGAATATGAGGGAATCATGGTAATTCATTAGCCTTTCTAAATCATTAGCGGGAATCTAATGTACCAAGTTAGTTCGGAGTGGGCGTGGTCTCATACTATCAGACGATAATATACTACTCAAACATCATTGAAAGATATTCTTTAGTTCATTGCAATGAAAATGTCGGGAGGTACTGTTACTCTCGATCCTTCTCTTGAATGGAGTCCACATGAGACTGTAGGAACAAAGAAGATTGACAGTGGTAGTAGTGCTGTTGATGAACAGAATCTTTATATAGGCGAGCCTCAATCAATATCACAAGTATCTCTTGATATGATGTCACACGAGGTGAGTAGATAGAGACGATGACGATATGATATGATATGCAATTGCAATAATTTCTGTCGTATATCTAGCTCATGATATAAGCCACAACAATCCTCTCTCTTTTCATATATCAGGGATATTATCCTCAAGCATCCTCTGAGAGTGTGAATGGCAAATCTCAATATCAACATCAGGCCTACATTATGAACGATAGTCAGCAACGAGCAGCTCCTCCTCCTCCTTCTCATCAATACTATGGATCCTATCCTCCACAGATGCATCAATATAACCAAGGAGCAGCATACTATCACTTTGGAACTCCTCCCATGATGATGCCACCTTCTCCTCACACGCACGGTCAGTACTACTCGTCAACTCCAGGAGGAGGGCCTCCATTGCCACACATGGTATCATATACAGATTCATCATCGGTATCCCACTTACAACAACAGGCGGGTAGGGCTAGCCTCTCGTCAAGTTATAGTTCATCCTCGGATACATTATATGGTCCATTATCATCTAACAATAATAGCAGACGTGGTCAACGAGGAGGAAGCAATAACAGACGTCGTCAAGGAGGTGGTGGCTCCCCACCAAACAGAGGATGGTATCGATTCGATTCAACAACAACACTCTATCAAATGAAAGGACGGATAATTGAAATAGCCAAAGATCGTGATGGTTCCAAGTTTATCCAACGTCGGTTGCAGGTAGCAGATACTGATGAAATGCAGATCGTATATAATGAGGCATTAGTTGGTATTGAAAAGTTATGGGATGATGTTTATGGTAATTATATTCTTCAAGGTTTAATGGAGTTGGGATCGCCTACTATGAGAGATGGGATTGGTCATCGATTGATTGATGGTGGGAATGTTGTTAAGTTGAGCATGAAAGTTTATGGGTAGGTAGTCGTATAGTATCTGTATGCGATGAAGATCTTATGCATCATATAGATCAGGTCTAACGATGCCCTCTTTCTCTTCTCTCCCAACCTCATCAAACAGATGTCGTCTCATCCAAAAGGCATTGGATACACTTGACAAAGAAGATGCTGCGAACATAGTATCCTCCATCAAGGGCAAGGTATACCTCCTCGTTCATGATCACAATGGGAATCACGTGATTCAAAGATCCATCGCGAAGATCAACGAGTACGTTGCCCTGTCAGATCTTGAAGATCACGAAGTAGATGAGGTCACTCTCACCAACCTTATTACAGCACTTGATATAATCATCGACGAAGTTACGACCAATATGAAGGAACTAGCCAAGCATCCATATGGTTGTCGTGTCGTACAAAGGCTCATTGAACACTCTGTCGGTGAACAGAAGGTCAGGGTATTGGATTGTGTCTTTGAAGGAGATATGACGAATGAACTGATCACACATGAGTATGGGAACTATGTCATCCAACGTGCTTTGACGTATGGTAGACCACAAGGTAAGTTGCTCAATACTTGAGCTACGTCCAAGCTGAATCACATCTTGTGTCACAACTGTAGAATAACTCATCTCTCTCTCTCTCTCTCTATCATGTATCCAATCTTCTTCTATAGATAAGGAGGCAATCTTTGAAATCATCACAAAGAATCAAAGTGTCCTCAAGCTATCGAAGCAAAAGCATTCGAGTAATGTAATTGAAATGATGCTCACATATGGTGGCACCGATCAGCGGCATCAGATCGTTGAAGAAATCCTTAATTGTGTCTGTGTTGATCAAACGTATGAAAGCAAGAATGCCGTCCTCTCAATGGCAGAAGACCAGTTTGCCAACTATGTCCTCAGGACTGCCATAGATGTCCTTGGGGATTGTCCCTTAAGAGAACGACTGTTTAGTATGCTAGTGTCCAATCTCGATGACCTCGAGAGGTCACCATACGCCAAACAGATTGTGCTTCGAGTCAAGACTTATATGCAAGAATCAAGCTACTAGCCGCCGATCAATTTTGATTTCCCTCTGCTCTTTGGAGCTATTTTAAGTGAGATAGAGCTTTCGCTTTTGTTGGTTAGCATTGGCTAATATTTTGCTTGCGATTAGTTATAGTTTTGGGTAACAGTAGTGTGATTTTATCTTAACAGATCACTTTGTATAAAGACTAGAGATATATATATATAGTCCATACTCCACCCATTTCCACGGCGGTATCTAACTTGTTTCTGTCTTTATCACCATCAACTCCTCACTTCTGAACAGATTCAGCTTACTTCTAGGAGACGGTTGGTAACCTTTTATTCATGTCTTTATTCTTTGCAGTAAGATCAAACGCTTCCAGGGATAGAGCCTCAGCTCGACGACTTAGAGCATCGGCCTGGCGTCTGAAATGAGCGGCTTCACGCCTCAATTCATCGGCTTTGGAAGTAAGATAAGAAATATCCTCCTTGTTTTCAGCTATTGAATAATGAATCAGTGCCTTTCTATCAATAAAAGAAAGTAGATCGGGTGCAATAGGAAGAAGTGCACTATACAATGAATTTTGCTTATACCTCTCCTCAATTAATGAGAGAATCTGTGGCAGGAGAACAGGCTCGATATTTTCAAAGAGGTTTCCAACAGAACAGTAATCAATGCCCTGCAACTCACAGAACTTCTTCCTTGTTTGGCTGTTAAGCTGACTACGCATCACCTTTGCCCTACCAGCTGCATGAGAGCCATTATATCTGTTCGTTTGAAGCGCCGATAGGATGTGTGTATATATGTTGTCACACACCGATAGATTGAAATCCGTCAGTGTATGGTTGGACTTGTATGTACTTTCAATAGATGATACATCATTCACTAATTTCAACAAGGCACCACATCCCTTTTCGTTTATGTTCAAGCATCCCTTCAAGAGAAGTATTTTTAAAGTGTTATTGTTCTTGAGTGAATTGGCAAGGATTTCTGCACCCTCGTCATCGATATCAGTTTGTTCAAGGTCTAACCGTACTAATTTCGATGCTTCTTTCTGAAGTAGGTTGGCCAATGTTATACACCCTTCCCTTCCGATGTTAGTTCCACTCAATTGAAGGTATTCAATATTTGGGAGAGCATATCTGTCTAATGCTGATATGTCCTCAATATTGCAATATTCAACACATAATGTATCTATATTGCTCTCATCCAATGCACTAATCAACAACTCAAAGCATTCTGTATTGAAGTGAGGGTTCTTGCCGAGATAAAGAAATAATAAATTTGGTGATCCTTGCAATAACGGAACCATACTTTGCATCCCAACTACTCCAAAGCGGCTAAAATTCATTTTCAATTCATCTAATGAGCTACTTTTACCCAACCCCTTGAAGAAAAATGTAATCTTTTCATCGGTAATGAAATATTCATCCAAAGTGATCTTTTTCAACAAGGAATTATTTGCAATATATCGACCTAGTAATTCCCATGCCGCATTTGTAAATTGCTGTGCATCATCTTCCCCTAGACAGAAACGGCAGCTAAAAAAAGAATCTCTGTTATCACTATTCCGCCTGATGCGGGTTAAACTATCTTTGCAATTCTTACTTAGTAATTCCAATATGTCTCCAAAAACTTGATTAAATTCTTCTTCCTCATCTAAGTTACCTTGGGAAATTGAACGTTTCATTATCAGATGTTCCGGTGATGTAAAATGTATGTTTCTTTGTGTGTATATTATTATAAGTTATAATATATAATATGACTAATTTTTGTGCATATTATGATGTGTCATTTTTTTTATTGGCCACTACCTACTCGATTTAATATGTCCGGGCCGACAACACCAGTTGAGGTACTAGTAGTAGTAATGCTTCTACAGCTGCTGCAACTGCTACTACAATCTGAATCTGCGGCAGATCAAAGTCCATAACTACAGATAACTACCCACTAATACTAACAACCCACCTTTGTTTTTCAATGTGAAAAGGATACTGCTTGGTATCCAACGAGTATGAGGACAACATCAATTGCAGCAGTAATACATGGCTATGTATATCGGTGAAAGTCCTCGGGTATAGTAGATTGAATATCAGTGCTCCCGTAGTAGTTTGTTGGAAGTTTCGAGGGGATATAAAGTTATTTGGTTTTGCTTGGTGGTGCATATGACGTACGATGAAGGGAGTGTGTAAAGGTTGAGTTGTTGTCTATCTTCTCCTTCTCTCAGATCCAGGAAGCGTATACATAGCGGTGGTAAAGCATATTCATTTCAATTGGTCTAGAAAATGTTGTCGTATTATAGCCTGCTCTTTGGGGTTCTAGTTCTCTTAATCCAGCATGCGCTTGGTTTTAGTACCATTTGCACATCATCATCATTGCAAACATCAGTTGATGGTCGTCATATTTGCAATAGAATATCATCGTTGTATAGAAGTGGGCTAACGGATCAGCTAGCTACATATGAATCCCATTCAATACCACATCAACAACATGTTGGGTTATACTCTTCGTTGCAATCACAAGAGGAAGACGACTCGTCAAGCATTAGTGCGTCATCAAACTCAAATGACGATGATGAAGAGGAAGGTTAATAAATGAAGGTAAGGCCTTAAACTTAA